>QWCY01000411.1_pt1 | contig 72206 bp, 84 predicted proteins | sample 1972631 | NCBI WGS metagenome assembly QWCY01 (sample SAMN09866696, study PRJNA288562) | Human gut metagenome isolate pre1_stool, whole genome shotgun sequencing... | isolation source: gut | host: Homo sapiens | place: USA: California
TTAAGGTTAAATATTAAGGACAGATTGAAGGTGAAAACTTGGCAGTACCTAAATTGAAATTTAAAGAGTTTAAAGATGAATATAATGCATATAGATTAAGTGATATCGTGGATTTTTATAAAGGAAATACATTGTCTAAATCTGATATTAAAGAAAATGGAAAATTTCCCTGTATTCTATATGGAGAACTATATACAAAATATAATGAAATAACTGAGAGAGTTATAAGTTATACTGATAGAAATGACAAAAATCTTTTTTATAGTAAAATAAACGATGTTTTAATTCCATGTAGTGGTGAAACTGCATTAGATATCTCTACATCAACTTGTGTATTGCAAGATAATGTAATTGTTGGTGGAGATTTAAATGTATTGAGACCTAAAGTGCAAAATGGAAAATATTTGAGCTATTTATTATCTAACAAAAAAAGGCTAGTTATTGCAAAATATGCCCAAGGTGATTCTATTGTTCATTTATATGGTGAGAAAATTAAAAATATAAATATTAATTTACCTACATTTGCAGAGCAAGAAAAAGTATCTAATCTATTAGAACTTTTAAATAAGAAAATTGAATTGCAGCAAAAGCAAATTGAAGCCCTTAAGATATATAAAAAAGGATTAATTCAGAAGCTATATGATCAAAAATATAACAATAAGATAAAGCTGAAGAATATAATAAAACAAAAAGCTGAAGAATATAATAAAACAAAAATCAATAAGAAATAAAAACAATGAAATAAAAGATATTTATAGTGTAAACAATAAAGATGGTTTTATTTTACAATCAGATCAATTTAAAGCTAGAGTAGTAGCAAGTGAAGACACAACTAATTATAAAATTATAAAAAAAGATTATTTTGCTTATAACCCAGCACGTATTAATGTGGGTTCTATAGCAAGAATGAAATATAAAAAAATTGGAATAATAAGCCCTATGTACATATGTTTTGAATGCAAAAATAATGTATTACCAGAATATTTGGAGTATTTTTTTGCAACAAAGAATTTTGTATATGAAATGAAAAAGAGACTTGAAGGAAGTGTTAGGATGTGTTTATCTTATGAATCAATGCTAAATATTCCAATAGACTTACCAGATATTATACAACAAAAAAGAATATCAAAAGTATTAAATGAATTTGATAAAAGAATAAATTGTGAAGAAATAAAATATCATTATCAAAAAAGATTAAAAGATGGATTATTACAAAAAATGTTTATATAGAGTAGCAAAAAGCTACTCTATATTGCTATGTTGAATAAAATGCTGTAAAATAAGTTCAAGAGGTAAAAGAAAATGTATAGTGAAGAAGTAAAAAAATATTTTGAAAATCCAATTAATATGGGAATAATTAAAAATGCAGATTCGGTAGGAGTTATAGAAAATGAGATTTGCAGTGATATTATAAAAATATATCTAAAAATGAAAGATGACATTATTATAGATACAAAATTTGAGGCTAAAGGATGTCCACCAGTTATAGCATCATGTTGTGTAGTAACTGAAATGATTAAAAATATAAATATAGAAAAAGCTAAAGATATAACGGCAGATGAAGTAATTAAAAAATTAGAAGGACTTCCAAACGAAAAAACACATTGTGCAGAATTAGTAATAAAGACATTAAGAAAAGCAATAAACAATCTAAAATAATAAGAGAACAAATTATATTAGGAAGGTGTTGCTATTTATTATGATATATTTTACAGGTGATTGCCACAGTGATTTTTAACGATTTGATATTGACAAATTCTCCATGCAAAATGAAATGACTAAAAATGATTATGTTATTATATGTGGTGACTTTGGAGGAGTATGGAATTACTTAGTAGAGAGCACGTATGAAAAATATTGGTTAGACTGGTTAAATGAAAGAAATTTTACTACTTTATTTGTAGATGGAAATCATGAAAATTTTACAAGATTATATAAATATCCAGTAGAAGAATGGCATGGAGGAAAAGTTCATAAAATAAGAGATTCAGTAATACATTTAATGCGTGGGGAAATATTTGATATAGACAACAAAAAAATTCTTTACTTTTGGTGGAGCTAAATCACATGATATACAAGGTGGAATATTAAATTTATATCAAGAAAAAAATATATACATATAGAAAAAGAGGAGCATTTTTTAGAATAAGGGATTATTCTTGGTGGGATTTAGAACTTCCAACTGAGAAAGAAATGCAAAAAGGAATAAATAATTTAGAAAAAGTAAATTATAAAATAGATTATATTATAACTCATTGTTGTTCAACAAGTGTACAAGCTGTGCTGGGCGGGGGACGATATAAAAAAGATATTTTAACGGATTATCTGCAAAAAATATCAGAAAAATGTGAATTTAAAAAATGGTATTTTGGACATTATCATGGTAATAGACAAATAAATAATCAATATTTTTTACTTTATGAAGATATAATTTCTATAGAATATATAAGTATTTTTAATTAAAAAATATATATTAAAATAGGTATAAAGCGAAAAAATCACACTATAGCAGTATAAAAAATGCAAAATTGAATAAAATATTAATGAAAAATATTGACATAAGTGAAAAAATCACATATAATATATCGAAAGGAGGAAATAAAATGTTAATAAGATTTAGAACATCTAATTTCTTATCATTTGATCAAGAACAGGAATTGTCTATGATTGCTGGAAATACAAAAAAGAAAGAAAACCATTTAATTGATGAAAATAATTTAAAATTATTAAAGTTTTCTGCTATATATGGAGCAAATGCATCTGGAAAATCAAATTTATTTAAAGCTATTAATTTTAGTAAAAATATAATACTTGGAGGGATAAAAGTTAATCTAGCTAATCTTTATTGTAGAATAAAGGATAGTAATAAAAATAAAATTTCTTCATTTGAATATGAAATTAAAATTGATAATAGATTTTATGCTTATGGATTTGATTTAATGTTATCTAAAAATAGTATTCAAGCAGAATGGCTATATGAATTAGATAAAAATAAAAATAAAGAAGTTCTTATTTTTAATAGAAGACTTAATGAAGATATTAACATTAATAATGAATACTTTGATAATGATGAGGCGATTATAAGTAGACTAAATGTTTATTATTCTGATATGAAAAGTCAAGATACTATATTATTTTTAACAGTTATGAACAAAGACAAGGAGACTTTATATAAAGATAATTCCACAAACAATGTATATATATTAAAAAAGATTTTTAATTGGTTTATCAATTCCTTAATAATAATATTTCCACAATCGGGATTGGATAATACACCTTTCTTTTCTTCTGAGGAAAGTATTGAAAGAATAAATGAAATAATTTCTAAATTTGGAACAGGAATTAAAGAGTGCAAATTAGTTAAAGCAAATTTTCAAGAGCTTCAAGCAGCTATACCTCCAGAGATTCTAAGAGATATGATTAATAAAATAGAAACTGAATATGTAAACAGTCAAAAAAATAATACCAATATACAGCAAGCATCTATTAGAATAAATAGAGAATTATATATAATAAGAAAAACATCTATAAATAATTTGGAAATTGAAAAAATTGTATTAAAACACAAGAATAATGATAGTCAATATGCTTTTTCTGAAGAATCAGATGGAACTCAAAGATTATTTGATTTAATAGAAATATTAATGAATAAAGATAGTGAAAGAGTTTATTTAATTGATGAATTAGATAGATGTTTTCATCCTGAACTAACCTATAAATTTGTTGAAAGATTTTTAAATTTCACAAACAATAATTCTCAATTAATTGTTACTACACATGAGTCAAGATTATTAAATTTTGATTTATTACGAAGAGATGAGATTTGGTTCGCAAATAGAGAAAAAAATGGTCCAACACAATTATATTCTTTAGAAAGATATAATGAGAGATTTGATAAAAAAATAGATAAAGCATATTTAGAAGGACGTTATGGAGGGGTTCCTTTATTTGAGACTTTATTTCCAGTAGGTGAGAAAAAAGATGAGAATAGTTAATGAAAAAGGAGTTAATTTAGAGAGAACTAAAGGAAATGAAGAACCAAAATCAAAATATTATATCATTCCAGAAGGCGAAAATACGGAGATTCAATATTTTTGTGGAATAAGAGATAATTCAGAAGAACTTAACATCAAGCCATTAATTGAGATAGTACCTATAGAAAATGATGAAGATGAAGAGGGACAAAGTCATCCAAAAAGGAAATTAAATAATTTTAATAAAAGTTTGGGAAATGGTAAATTTACTTACGACGAAAATTTTGATAAGGCAATTTTTGTTATAGATAGAGACCCACAAAACCTTAGTGAGGATCAATTAGATGAATTTATTAAGAATTGTCATGACAATGGATATTCCGTTTATCTATCTAATCCAACATTTGAGATTTTTTTATTGATGCATGATGATAGTATTTTAAAATTAGATAAAAAAGAAATGTTTGAGAATAGAAGAACCGGAAAAGGAAAACGTGGTAAAAGATATTTAGAGCTAAAAGTATCAGAAACATTTGGGTGTAGTAAAACAAAATTGGATTTTGAAAAATTTAAATATAATATAAAAAAAGCAATAAAAAATGAAAAAAATTTTTGCGAAGATTTAGAAAGATTAAAAAAAGAATTAGGTTCAAATGTAGGAACATTACTTGATATAATAATAGAAGATTGAGTATAAAGCTATAGAAGAAGAAAAATCGCCCAATGTTAAATACATTGAACGAATAAATAAAGTCAGCAAAATCTTTATTTGTTTAATTATAACATATTTCTTCTTTAGATTACAAGAGGGCAGAAAGGGAAAATACTTGTAATTTTGCTTATATATAAATAAAAAAGAAGGAGGAAATATCAAATGGAAAATAAAATAGGAAAAAATAGACAATCACCAAAAAATGAAAAAGATTACATAAATGCCTATTTAAAAGCAAATCCAAAAGCTAATAGACAAGATGGAATGGACATAGCTGCAGTAATAGCAAAGGATGGCACTAGAGGCCATGGATTACTACCAGAGGATATTAACAGAGGACATGATAAAGATTATCACAGAGTAAAAAACTTTATTCCAGATAGTGAATTAAAAAAGAAATTTTAATGAAAGAAGACGAGAAGTTATCTCGTCTTCTTTATCTAGTTCTCAAAACATTCCATAACTAATTGAGAGCCATCACTAAAACCACACTTATAATACTTCTCATTCCAATAAACACAATGAGTTAATAACTTTTCTCTAAAATCATCAAGAATATCAGAAACATAATCAGAATCTTTATCTGGAATAATATCAAGAATCTTTTCACAAAAAGTATCATAATTAAGAGCATGTTTTTTATCTTCGGCAGTTAAATTAGATTCTAATTTTTCAAATCTAAACTCTATCCAATCTCTTAATAATTCATTATCCTCATTATTTGTATTCATATTATTAAAACAACAAAAACATTTTCTATTCATAATCAAAACCTCCATAAGTTTATTAAAATAATTGGGCTCAAAATGGGCACACAACTGACCAAAAATAACCCAAAATCACATAAATTTACAAAGTCAAAAAATTGGGCACACCAAACATACCAACAAATACAACTCAAAACCAGATTTACCAATACTTTGCGAGCTTTACTCATAACCCGAAGGTCGTATTTTATTAATAAAGAGTTATATAGTATAGAAAATAATTAAAAATAAACTAAGCGAATTCAAGAAATAGATTAATTTTAAATTATACATCTAAATGATATAAAGTAATAAAAATTAAAAGAGTAATAAAATTGCTGTTGTCTTATAAACAAATATGCTATAATTCAACTATTAATTACAACTAATAAGCTGTTACATTACTAACGCGTGGAAAACTTACAAACCCTTGAATAAATAATCCGATCATTAAATATATAACTAAAGGAGCCTACAACATGAACAATCTCGAAACAAAACTAGAAGAACTATTTAAAGAATGGAAAAAAGAACATATAGAAGACAATAATTACAAAAATAACACACCAAGTTATCAAGAAACATTTGTGCCAAAAAGTAATTTTATAAAAGATGGATTCTGTGTATTTAAAGCAAAAGAAAATACAATATTATATATTTCTAAAGAAAGTCATGAGTACGATACAAAAAAAGAAAATATAAATAAAAAACTAGAACCAAAAGATAATGCAACCAAATGGCTAAAAGAAAATTTTATAGAGAATAAAAACTACATATTTCCAAGAAGAATAAAAGAAATGCAAAAAATATTAAATGAAGATATAGCAAATATTTCATTTATGAATATTAATAAACGACGGAGGATTTGAAAAGACAAATGCAACAATATTGAAGAATTATGCAATTGATTATAACAAAAAAATACTTTCTGAAATTGAAATAATTAATCCAAAGTTAATAGTGTGTTGTGGAAAAGGATTAAAAGAAATAATTGAAACTGTATATAAATTAAACGAGAAACAAATGAATAGACAAATTATTGAAATTTACCATCCATCATATTACTTTATAAAAGAAAATAACTATTATAAATTATTTATTGAACAAGCAAAAAATATTAATTGGACCTGTAATACTAATGAAGTAAATCGCATTATAAATGAAAGCTAATTTGACATATGATAAAAAACTTAATTTACAAGAATATAGAAAACAAATAACAAAATAAAAGCGAAAGTATCAATGCAGAAATAAATGAAACAATGATACTTTCTAGAAATAAAACTTTTATCAGCAAAAGAGGAACAAAAATTAAATAGATTCCTTTGCTTTATATAATTTTAGCATAATTAAAATGAAAATGTTGTAGAAAATTGTCGATAAGATGAAAAAATATAAAAAAAGACAAAAATATGTAGGAACGCGAAAAATTATGAAAAAGCGACAAAAAGCATGGAAACTTACAAAAATGCGAAAGAATATGTGAAAATATAAGAAAACAAAAGAATATGAGAAAACTGCAAAAATTAAGAAGAAAGATAAAATTACAAATGAATATAAAGAAATTGTGAAATAACAAACAAAAAATAAAAAAATATAATTATTTTGTAGAAAATAGTCAAATGATATGTTATATTAAATGTATTAGGATTGGTGAAAGAATGAACAAAAAAAGCATAAGGCTAATATTAATAGAAATTGTAATATTAATAATAGCAATTTTAGGAGTAAATAGTAATCTAATTAATTACGCACCAGAATGCACATTTTATAAAATAACAAATTTACAATGCCCATCTTGTGGAGGAACAAGATGTGTAGAAAGCATTTTGAAGGGACAATTTAAAGAAGCTTTTTTGTTTCATCCAATATTTTTTATAACTATTGTTTATCTATTATTATGCAACATAGTATATTTAATTAACTTAAATAAGAAAGATAAAATTATGACATGGATATATCCAAAGTACTGGTATGTAATAATCTTCGCCATAGTCCTTGTTGTATACACAATATTGCGCAACTTAATATAATATGTAATACAAATTTAAATAAAACCAAAGTTACTTTAAGTGCACAATATAAAGAAAATAAGAGGAGGTATATTATGGAAAATAATACAAACAATTTAAATGAAAATCAAAATGTAAACAATGTAGAAACAAATGCAGTAGAAAACAAAAAGAAAAATTTTAGTATAGCAGCGCTAGTACTTGGAATTGTAGCACTAGTACTTTCTTGTATATGGTATATATCAATACCTTGTGCAATTTTAGCTATAATATTTGGAATACTAGGATTAAAATCAAGCAAAAGAGGAATGTCTATAGCAGGTATTACAACAGGTGCAATAGGTATGGTACTTTCTATAGTACTAATTGTGTCAGTTTTTATGTTCGGTTTTGCTATTTTAAAGAATGCAACAGATGAATTAACAAATAATGATTATAATTATTACTTAGATGATAGCAATTTCTAAACAATAAAATACATTAAAGTGCATCTGAAAATGTTGATTTATGTATATACAATAAATTTGCATAGATAACCAAATGAAGGAGAATTTGTATGGACGAAAATAATATGAATAACAATGATAATGCTACTACATCAAATGATAATGTAGTAAATAACGAAAGTAAAGCCAATGCCAACATAGCTAGCAATACTAATATGCAAAATAATGAGCCTAATAATGGAGAAGAAGTTAAAAAGGAAGTTATTACTCAGGAAATAGTAGAAAAAGAAAATATAAATATAGCACAAAATAATCAACCAATAAATAATGCTAAGCAAGCTACAAATAATATGGAAAATAATGAAAAACAAGCTAATGATAAAAAAGGTTTTAGTATAGCAGCTTTAGTGCTTGGAATTGTAGCTATAGTTCTTTCATGTATATGGTATATATCAATACCATGTGCAATTTTAGCAATAGTATTTGGAATATTAGGAATAAAATCAAGCAAAAAAGGAATGTCTATAGCAGGAATCACAACAGGTGCGATAGGAATGTTTATTTGCATAGCTATAATAATAGGATTAATGATATTAGGTTTTGCAATGGGGATAACAGATACTATAACAGAGATAATAGAAGCCGAAGATTATTATGATTCTTCATATTATTTTGATTACAAAGATTTTTAATATCTGCATAGAAGAAATATTTTAATGATTTTGCAGTTCTAGAATAATATTTTACTTAGCATAATATAGTTTTTTTAATGAAAATAAAAATAAAAGATAAAATTAAATCCACTTATCATGTCAATTTATGGTAAGTGGATTTTTTGCGTTTATTATATAAAAATATTGTATAATTTTGTAAGCTTTGATATAATGAAACCGTATATTTTTTGATAAAATATATTTGTACAAAATTAATAAAACATACTAAATAAGCATAATATTTTATATGATGCAAAACAAATTAAAACCACAATAAAAAAACAACTATTTAGTTCTATATAATAACAAACTTATATTCGTAATAATATTATATAAGATATATATTAAAATAAAATTTCGTACCAAAAGTACAAGAACGGAGGATATATGGGCGAAAAAAATTGTATGGAAGAAAAATTATCAGAAGAAATTAAAGAATTATTACAAAAATATTCACAAGAAAAATCAAATTTAATTCAAATTTTAAATGAAGTTCAAGAAAAATACGGTTATATTCCAAAACAATCACAAATTGAAATATCTAATTATTTAAACATTCCAATGGCAGAAATTTATGGTGTCATAACATTTTATTCTCGTTTTACGTTAAAACCCAAAGGCAAATATAATATATCTGTATGTCTAGGTACAGCATGTTTTGTTAAAGGTTCACAAGCTTTGCTAGATAGGTTAAAAGAAAGATTACAAATACAAGAAGGAGAAACTACACCAGATGGTAAGTTTTCTATTGATGCAACAAGATGTGTTGGTGCGTGTGGATTAGCACCAGTATTTACTGTAAATAATGAAGTATATGGTAAAGCGACTGTTAAAAAATTAGATGAAGTATTAGATGAATATATGAAAAAAGTAGATTAAACATAATTTATCGAAAGGAGAAAATATGAAAACTTTAGAAGAGATTCATGAAATAAGAAATAAAAAAAGACAAGAATTGGATTTAAGAGTTAATATAGAAGCAAGTACAAAAGAAAAACATATATTAGTATGTAGGGGAACAGGATGTACTTCTTCAAAGTCACCAAAAATTATAGAGAATTTTAAAAGAATAATAAAAGAAAAAGGTATCCAAAATGTTAAAGTTATTCAAACGGGATGCTTTGGGTTATGCGCCAAAGGACCGATTGTAATAATACGACCAGAGGATACCTTTTATGCTATGGTAAACCCTGAAGACTGTGAGGAAATTATAGAAAGACATATAGAAAAGGGAGAGATTGTAGAAAGATTATTATGTAAAGACATAGATAAAACAATAGTTAATAGATTAGATGAGCTTAATTTCTATAAAAAGCAAAAACGTATTGCTTTAAAAAAATGTGGAATTATTAATCCAGAAGAAATAGATGAGTATATAGCTTTTGATGGGTATAAAGCTTTAGAAAAGGTTTTAAAAGAAATGTCACCAGATGACGTAATAAATGAGATTAGTGAATCTGGTTTAAGAGGACGTGGAGGAGCAGGTTTCCCAACAGGAAGAAAATGGCTATTTACTAAGCAAGCCGAAGGCAATCAAAAATATGTTGTATGCAATGCAGATGAAGGTGATCCAGGTGCTTTTATGGACAGAAGTATTTTAGAGGGTGATCCACATAGTATTTTGGAAGCTATGGAAATTGCAGGATACAGTATAGGTGCAAATAAAGGATATATTTATGTAAGAGCAGAATATCCAATAGCTGTAGAAAGACTTAAAGTTGCAATAAAGCAAGCAGAAGAATATGGTTTGCTTGGAAAAAATATTTTTGATACAAATTTTTCTTTTAATATAGAAATAAGATTGGGTGCAGGTGCATTTGTTTGTGGTGAAGAAACAGCACTTTTAGAATCTATAGAAGGAAGAAGAGGTCAACCACGTGTTAAGCCACCTTACCCAGCAAGTGCAGGATTATGGGGAAAACCAACATTAATTAATAATGTAGAGACTTTCGCAAATGTTACTAGAATTATTTTAAATGGTTCTAAATGGTATTCAAGTATAGGAACCGAGAAGTCTAAAGGAACCAAAGTTTTTGCTTTAGGTGGAAATGTAAATAATATTGGACTAGTAGAAGTGCCTATGGGAACTACATTAAGAGAAATTGTGTTTGACATAGGTGGAGGAATACCAAATGGTAGAGAGTTTAAAGCTGCTCAAACAGGTGGGCCTTCTGGTGGATGTATTCCAAAAGAACACTTAGATACTCCTATAGATTATGAATCGCTTGCAAGTATTGGTTCTATGATGGGTTCTGGGGGTCTTATTGTTATGGATGACTCTAAGTGTATGGTTAATATTGCGAAGTTTTATTTAGACTTTACTGTTAGTGAAAGCTGTGGAAAATGTACACCTTGTAGAATTGGTACAAAAAGAATGCTAGAAATATTAGAAAAAATGTGCGAAGGAAAAGCCGAAGAAGAGGATTTATATAAATTAGAAAAACTGGCATTAAATATAAAAAAATCTGCAATATGTGGACTTGGTCAAACCGCTCCAAATCCAGTTTTAAGTACACTAAAATACTTTAGAGATGAATATATGGAACACATTAAATATAAAAAATGTAGAGCAGGTCAATGTAAAGCATTGGCAAAAATCGAAATAGATGAAACAAAATGTAAAGGCTGTGGTATATGTAAAAGAAATTGTCCAGTAAATGCCATTACAGGAGAGCCAAGAACACCACACAAAATTGATTCAGACATATGTATAAAGTGTGGTACGTGTATAGATAAATGTCCATTTAAAGCTATTAAGAACTAAGAAGGGAGAAATAAAATGGGAGATAATATGATAACTTTAAAAATAGATGGCAAAGAAGTTAAAGTGAAAGAAGGAACTACAATATTACAAGCTGCAAAACAAGTAGGTATAGACATTCCAACATTATGCTTTTTAAAGGATATTAACGAAGTAGGAGATTGCAGAATGTGCATTGTAGAAGTTGAAGGAAGAAAAGGTTTTGCAACGTCTTGCATTCAAAAGGTTGAAGAAGGAATGATTGTACATACTCATTCACCAGCTGTTATGGAAGCAAGAAGAGTTATATTAGACTTAATACTTTCTAATCATCATAGAGATTGTTTAACTTGTAGTCGTAATGGTAATTGCGAATTGCAGGCATTGGCAGTAAAATTTAATGTGCAACATATAGAGTTTGAAGGTGAAATGACTAGCCATAAAATAGATGATAAATCACCTGCAATAATGAGAGATTTTAATAAATGTATTTTATGTAGAAGATGTGTTGCTGCATGTAAAAATGTACAAGAAATTGGAGCAATAGACTGTATTAATAGAGGATTTGAATCTTGCATTTCTACAGTTGGAGATAATAGTTTAGCAGATGTTAATTGTACATTTTGTGGTCAATGTATAGAAGCATGCCCAACAGGAGCTTTGAAAGAGAAGGAATATATTAAAGATGTATGGAGAAACTTAAAAAATCCAGAAATATATACTGTTGTTCAAACTGCACCAGCTGTTAGAGTTGCATTAGGAGAAGAGTTTGATATGCCTGTTGGAACAAATGTAACGGGAAAAATGGTGTCTGCGCTAAAAAGTTTAGGATTTGATAGAGTATTTGATACAAATACAGGTGCAGATTTAACTATTATGGAAGAAGCAAACGAATTTATAGAACGTTTCGAAAAACAAGAAGGTTTACCAATGATTACATCATGTAGCCCTGGTTGGGTAAGGTTTGCAGAAAAGAATTATCCCGATTTGTTAGGTCATTTGTCAAGTTGTAAATCGCCACATCAAATGTTTGGCGCAATGGTAAAGTCATATTATGCTAAGAAATATAATGTAGATCCAAGCAAGATATGCATGGTTTCTGTTATGCCATGTATTGCAAAAAAATATGAATGTCAAAGAGAAGAAATGGAAGTAGAAGGAATTAGAGATGTTGATTATGTAATAACAACACGTGAATTAGCTAGAATGATAAAACAAGCAAATATAGAATTTACAGAGCTACAAGATGATAAATTTGACGAACCAATGGGAGAAGCTACTGGTGCAGGAGCTATTTTTGGTACAACAGGAGGAGTTATGGAAGCAGCATTAAGAACTGCCGCAGATATATTGGAGAATAAGGATCTACCTAAATTTGAATATGAAGCTGTAAGAGGTGGAAACGAAAGAAAAGAAGCTGTTATAGAAATTGCAGGGAAAAAAGTTAAAGCAGTAGTAGTAAGTGGTTTAAGTAATGCTAAAAAAATAATGGAAGAAATAAAAGAAGGAAGAGCAGAATATCAATTTGTAGAAATAATGGCTTGCCCAGGAGGATGTATAATGGGTGGAGGCCAACCTATAAAAAATTCTAAAACTCGAAGTGAGGTAGATGTTAGAAAGCTAAGAGCAGACGCATTGTATTCAATTGATGAAAAGAGCATTATAAGAAAATCACACGAAAATCCTGTTATAAAACAAATGTATGAAGAATTTTTACAAAAACCAGGAAGTGAAATTTCTCATAAATATTTACATACACATTATTCTAAGAAGAATTTGTATGAGATATAAGACGGAGAAGCTGAGAAGATTAAATTATATTTTTATAGTTTTCCAACTTATGTTAGGAAATGCTTAGTATAAGGGAATATTAGGAAACAGTGCTATACCACACCAAATATAAATAATAATAATGTATACAATTAAAATCGTATAATATCACCAAACTTACAAATAATAATATAATAATATTGACACATGTAATACAATGTAGTACAATAATAACAGAGAGGAGTGAATACTATGACTATTTCAGTAAGATTAAGTGATAAAGATACAGAATTAATAAAAGCCTATGCCGACATGAACAATATTTCTTTATCTGATTTAGTAAGAAATGCAGTAATAGAGAAGATAGAAGATGAATATGACTTAAAGATTTATTATGAAGCAGTGGAAGAGTACAATAAAAATCCTAAAACCTATACTTTAGACGAAGTAGAAAAGGAGTTGGGAATTAATAATGAGATATAAAGTAGTATTAACAGAAAGAGCAAAAAAGCAATTAAAAAAATTAGACAAACATACATCGTCTTTAATTATACGGTTGGCTAAGGAAAAATATTGAGGGGTGCGAAAATCCAAGAATACATGGAAAAGGTTTAGTAGAAAATAGATCTGGACAATGGAGATATAGAATAGGAGATTATAGAGTAATATGTGAAATAAAAGATGAAGAAATAATAATTTTAGTATTAGAAATAGGGCATAGAAGAGATATATATGATTAATGAAGAGCGTCAGAAATGATACTCTTTTAATTTTGTGGAAGAAAAAATGGTATGATAATTTAATATACAAAAAATTCTTAAATAAGAGCAAACTAACAATTATCTTGGTAATTATGCTACTAATATAATGTAAAAAAACATATAAACTGACTACTCATACTAATAGAAAAAAACAAAAATAAAATATATAATATCAAAAACCATAGGAATAGGAAGGAACGAAATAGACCATGGTAATAGATAAAATAAAGAAAATAAACAAAGAAGAAAAAACAGAAAAAAATACCAAAGCAGCAGATATGCTCATAGGAAAATGGGTAAAATGTGACACGTGCAAAGAAATTCTATACAAAGACGATGTACATAAAAATTTTAGTGTATGTCCAAACTGTGGTAAACATTTTAGAATATCTGCAAGAAGGCGAATAAAGCAAATAATAGACGAAGGGACATTTGTGGAAACTCACGAAAAAATGCCACTAACTAATCCAATAGAATTTGATGGATACATTAAGAAAATAGAAGCATTACAAGAAAAAACGAAAATTCAAGAAGCTGTTACAACAGGAATTGGCGAAATACACGGGAATAAAACAGTTATAGCTGTAATGGACGGAAATTTTTTAATGGGTAGTATGGGAAGTGTCGTTGGAGAAAAAATAACACTTGCAATAGAAGATGCAATTAGGGAGAAACTACCATTTATAATTTTTTGCGTATCAGGTGGAGCAAGAATGCAGGAAGGAATGGTTTCATTAATGCAAATGGCAAAGACATCGGCAGCAGTCTCTAAATTAGATGATTATGGTTTGCTAAATATAACAGTCCTAACAGATCCAACAACAGGAGGTGTTACAGCAAGTTTTGCTAGCCTAGGAGATATTATTTTAGCTGAGCCTAATGCTCTAATTGGTTTCGCAGGACCAAGAGTTATAGAACAAACTATAAATCAAAAATTGCCAGAAGGATTTCAACGATCAGAGTTTTTACTAGAACATGGATTTATAGACAAAATTGTAGAAAGAAAGAATATGAAAAGAACATTGGCACAAATTTTAGAATTACACAAAAGTTAGAAAGGAGATGAAAAAATGGCTAAAAAAACAGCTTGGGATATAGTTATGCTTGCCAGAGATTCACAAAGGCCAAAAGCAAAAGATTATATAGAAAACATTGTAGATGATTTCATCGAATTTCATGGTGATAGATGTTTTGGTGATGATAAGTCTATAATTGCAGGAATAGGAAGAATAAATGGAATTGCAGTTACAATTATAGGCCAAGAAAAAGGCAGTTCAACAAAAGAAAAGATGGAAAGAAATTTTGGAATGACGAATCCAGAAGGATACAGAAAAGCGTTAAGACTTATGAAACAAGCAGAAAAGTTTCATAGACCAGTAATTACATTTGTAGACACCCCAGGTGCTTATCCAGGACTAGGAGCAGAAGAAAGAGGTCAAGGAGAAGCAATAGCAAGAAATTTAATGGAAATGTCTAGGCTAAAAACACCTATAATTTCTATAGTAATTGGAGAAGGTTCTAGTGGAGGAGCGCTAGCAATTTCTCTTGGTGATAAAATAGCAATGTTAGAAAATAGTGTATATTCTGTTCTATCCCCAGAAGGATTTGCAAGTATTTTGTATAAAGATGCGACTAAAAATAAAGAGGCATCAGAAAAGATGAAAATTACAGCAAAAGACTTAAAAAAATTAGGAATAATAGATGATATTATAAAGGAAAAGGATGATAAAAAAGAAAATCTAGAATTTGTTTCAACAGAGATGAAAGAATATATAACAAAAACATTAAATAAATTAAACAAGTTAGATATAGAAGATTTATTAAATCTGAGATATGAAAAGTATAGAAAAATAGGAAAGATGGAGGAATAAGATATGTTATTAGAAAACAAAAAATTAGTATTAATGGGAGTAAGAAATAAATGGAGTATTGCGTGGGGAGCAGCAAAATCTGCACATGATAATGGAGCGCAATTAATTTGTACATATAACCCAGAAGAAGGTTCAGAAAAATTAGCAAAATTATTGGAAGAATTTCCAGGAACAAAATTATATCCATGTGATGCCGGATCAGATGAAAGTATAAGAGATTGTTTTTCTGCTATTAAAGCAGATTTTGGAAAAATAGATGGAATATTACACAGTATAGCGCATGCTTTTACAGATGATTTAAGAAATGATTTTATAAATACATCAAGAAATGGCTATGCTCACGCATGTGATGTAAGTGCATATTCTTTAGTAAAGATAGTAAATGAAGCTGTTATGCAAGATGTTTTAAATGAGGGAGCAAGTGTTGTTACATATACATATTACGGATCAGAAAAAGCAGTTGTTGGATACAATGTAATGGGTGTTGCAAAAGCTGCTCTTGAAGCAAGTATTCGCTATTTAGCACAAGATTTAGGAAAAAAAGGCATTAGAATTAATGGAATATCTTCAGGTCCAATAAAGACTTTATCTGCAAAAGGAATTAAGGATTTTGGATCAATATTAGATGTAATAGAAGAAAAAGCTCCAATGCATAAAAATGTTACAATAGAACAAGTTGGAGATACAACAACATTTTTATTCAGCAAGATGTCATCAGGAATTACAGGAGAAATTATACATGTTGATAATGGATTTACAACAGTAGGAGTATAATAAAATAATATGAATCCCATTTATTTCTTTTTAACAAGAATAGATGGGATATTATTTTAAAAAATAATATGTAAATTAATTCTATTAAAATAAAAATAATGATCTTTTTTTAAAATTATGTGATATAATTCTAAAAAATGGAGGAAATTATGAATATAGAAATTACTAAAAATACAGAAGAAGCAAATTGCATAACTCATAATGGAACTTTTCATTGTGATGAAATATTTTCAACAATAATGTTTTCTAAACTATTACCAAAAGTTACAGTATGCAGAACATCTAATCTTGAGAAAGTTACAAAAGAACAGTATGTTTATGATGTAGGTGGGGGAGAACTGGATCATCATCAATTTGGTGGAAATGGAGAAAGAGAGAATGGTGTAAAATATTCTTCTTGTGGATTAGTTTGGAAGAAATTTGGAAGAAATATAATTAAAAAATATGAAGAAAATTATACAGAAGAAATTTGGCAAATGTTAGACAAAAATTTAATACAGTATATTGATGCTGGCGATAATGGGCAAATACCAGATATAAATATCGACTATAAATTAGTACAATTGGCGGGGATTATATCTGAATTTAATCCAAATTGGAATGAAGATGTAGATCCAGATATTAAATTTGAAGAAGCACTAAAAGTTGCTGAAATCATATTTAATAATGCTATTGAAAGTACTATTTCCAAAGTGAAAGCTAAAGAAAGTGTAGATGTAGCAATAGAAAACTCAAAGGATGGAATAATGGTGCTAGAAAGATTTTTGCCTTGGAAGGAATTTTTATTAGAATCAGATAATAGCAAAGCGAAATTAATAAACTTTGTTGTTTTTCCATCAAATAGAGGTGGATACAATATTTATACTGTACCAGAAAAGTTAGGATCTTTTTCTAGTAGAAAATTATTTCCTAGTGAATGGGCGGGACTTCAAGCCGAAGAGTTACAAAGAGTGACAGGTGTAAAAACAGCAAGATTTTGCCATAATAAATGTTTTATATGTGCTGTAGATACTAAAGAAGATGCAATAAAGATTGCACATATAGCTAATGCAAATTAATATTTTTACAATGAAAAAATGTTAACAGAATAAAATAGAGTAATATGAACCATTTCATGAATTTATTTTTTGAAAAATTAAATTTTGAAGAATAATGATAAAAAAGTACTTGACAATTTAAGTTTTAATATGCTATTATTAGTAATGTTAAAGCTAATGCGGATGTGGCGAAACTGGCAGACGCGCTGGTCTTAGGAACCAGTGCCCACGGCGTGGAGGTTCGAGTCCTCTCATCCGCACCAATTAAATACTATTTTTATTAAGAACTCACAGAAAACAAGAAAAAGTGAGAACAGCTGAAAAAGGAGGAACATATGCTGTAAAATATGCATATGTTCCTCCTTCGTTAATTGGATTAATAATAAAGTTCATTCCATTTGAATGAAGTATCTGTTTCATAAAATGGAGTCATTATTGTTGCTTCGTCTAGATCTCTGCTGTCTGCTATGGAAAGGACGAATTTTCCTTGATCATTTTCAATTAAATATGTAAATAAAACACTTTTGCTAGTATATTTCATAAAATTAATAATTAAAAGCAAAAAAATAAGGAAAAAACAAAAATATAAAAAATAATTAAAAAAATTTAAAAAATGGTTGACAAAGTGATAGGTAATAGTTTAAAATAATAAATGTTCACAAGAGATGGTGAGTATGGCGTAGTTGGTTAACGCGCCAGTTTGTGGCACTGGAGATCCTGGGTTCGAATCCCAGTACTCACCCCAGATTTTTACAAAAATATATAGGTAAAATAGGGTGAAGTTAATTAAATATTGGGCTGTAGCCAAGCGGTAAGGCACCAGACTTTGACTCTGGCATGCGCTAGTTCGAATCTAGCCAGCCCAGCCAACTAAAAAAATTGATGTAAATAGCTTGTATCTATGGATACAGGCTATTTACTTTTTTAAAGCTAAATATAATTTTAAAAAATTTACAATATTTAATTTTCACTAGAGTCACATAGCTTTTCACTATTTTTAATTTATTTTAATTTTTAGTATTTCTAACAACTAACTAAACAAATCTATTTGTAATAATTAAAAAATATGTATTTGTTTAGTTAGTATAAGACATTTTTGTCAGATATAAAAATTAATAAATTTGATAACCCAATAATATCAATGCTTATATGATTTTTCTTGTTTAGTTAGTGTAAAATAATATAGTTATATTTCTTTTTCATTATCATTTTTTTCAGAAATTAAATTAGTTCCTATTAAATTTTCATTCAGATAATATTGATTGACTTTGTCAAGCTCTCTTTCCTTAAATTGTTCTAAAACAGAAGTATATGTATTTAATGTGACTGTAATATCTTTATGTCCCATTAATCTTTGAACAACAACAGGAGCCATACCACTTTCAATACAACGTGTTCCGAAAGTATGTCTTAAAGAGTGGCTAGATATATCAGTAATATTAAATTCTTTTTTTAATATTCTTTTTAGTTCATTATTTATTGTAGAACGTCTGCAATATTTACTATTATCAGGTTTAAAAAGTAGTTTTTCATCATTATTAATTTGTTTATTTGCTATTTTCATTTGTTCTACAATATAAGGACAAAGAAAGTAGGGAATAGGGATAGTTCTTTTTCCACTATATGTTTTTGTTTTATTAGCCATGATAATATTTCCTTTTTCATCAGTTGTTAATGTACGAGAGATATTTAATCTTTCATTTTTTAAGTCTATATCGTGTGTTGTAAGAGCTAAAACTTCTCCGACTCTTAAACCTGTATACATTTGTAACAAATACACATTTCTATATTTAAATTCATCTATAGTCTTATCAACAAGCCAATTAGTAAAAGCTTCTTGTTCTACAATTGTTAATGAACGTACAACCTTATTTTCCTTATTGCTTTTTGGTCTAATAACATCAACCATTGGATTTTGAACTATATATCCTTTATTCATAGCAATAGTAAAAGCTTGATTTAATTGCTGATGTGCTTTTTCTATCATTGAATTACTTAAATTTTTTAGAGAATTTAAATAAGCTTGTAATTCATCTGTTTTTATTGTATCAATTTTTTTATTAGCAATAGGATATTTTTCTAATCGTTTTATTGAATTTAAAATTCTACCATATTGTGCAGGTCCAATTTGATTAATACTGTATTTAAGTTCCAAATTAGATTTTAATATTTCAACTAAAGGTATTCCATTATGCTCAATATATATAGGATTTTCTTTTTGATACATAATGGTATTCAAGTATTTTTGTGCTTCATTTTCCGTTTTAAAACTTTTAGTTTTATATTTCATTTTACCTGTTTTAGAATCATATTCTTTATATTGAGCGTTCCATTTTTTTCGTTGCTTATTATAATATACCGAGCCTTCGCCATTTCCTCTTGATGCCATAAATTACACCTCGCTTTCTCTTTTATTCATTTTCCATAATAGGTATAATGCTAAAGTAACTGTTTTTCTTTTGCCAATTTGAATTGAAGGGAAGTCTTTTTGTTTAAATAGCTCATAAGCTTGATTTATACCAATGCTTAAATCTTTTGAAACATCTGATACAGATAGTGTTATAAATGGGTTCTTAACTTTGCTTAAATAATTTATTACTATTTGTTCTTTTAAAGAATCTTTAGTATTATTTGTTTCATTGATACTCAGTTTTATACACCTCCAATTTATCTTTCATATTCATTATTATTAAATTTTGTATTTTTTCCTAAACATAGTCCATCTAAAAAGATTTCTGCTTCATTCCATGTTTTAAAACAATTCTTATTATCTATTCCGTACCAATTAGTTTCAGTGTTATTTCTATTAATTAATGCAATAGCTTTATTATAGGTATAATCACTTGAAATATTTAACATTAATAATTTTTATCAGTATCAGATAACATATATTCATTAAGTCCTTGTATTCTTTTTTGTAATTCTTGTTTTTCCATTTTGTATCATCTCCATTATTCTTTAAAATTTTCGCTAAAACTAGGTTTAAATGAATTAATATCTCAAATAAAATTTGTTCAAAATTCTTAGACGTAAAATATCCATTATTTTTAAAAGTTTTTTCATAAACATCTGTAATAGGTATTACTTTTTTTATATTAGATGATTTAATATCAACTTTTCTAGGAGATTTATTGTTAATATCTTTTGAATACCATATAATATCTTCTTGAGAAAGACTTTTAAATTCTCGTTCTTTTTTGTCTATATTTACAACAATAAGATCTCCTAGTATTCTTTTAAGTGGTAAAAATATATTAGGAAACATATTTGAATTTGATTTTTTGCTATGACATATAATAAAAATTTTTTCGTAAGGAATAATATCTAAATTTCTTTCAATAATTGCTTTCTTCAATTTGTAAACATCACTAATAATTTTAACCTCTGAAGGCTGACCTACTTTTTTATATAAAACTCTAATAGGATTTTTACTTACATCATTAGTTTTAGAAGATAACAGATGTTTATTTTTAATTCTTTTTATCATTTTTTGAACCTTTCTTTAATTTTTCAGATTTATATAAAATTTCTAGGTTATGCTTAAAATGATTTATTGCTTTACTTCTTAATGAGATTACTTCATTTTTTCCTAATTTTAATTTTTTACAAATATCATTTAATCTGCAATTTTCAATATAAGATAGGTATAGTACTTTTCTTTCAAGTAATGGAACTATTTTCATTGCTAGATAATAAGTTTCATTAGTAAAAATATTTTCTAAATGATTAATGTTTACATCTGCATTATCTATATCTTGCATAGACTTTTGATAATAATTATTTTCAATTATTTTAATAACTTTCTCATTATCAATTATTGTTTCAATAATTGATTGAAAAGTTTTTTTGTTTTTTGATAGATTTAATATTTTTTCATTTTTCATTTTTTTAAACCTCTTTTCAAAAAAGATTAGATTTCTAGAAATCGTGTAATTGTTCGAACTGGTTATATAATATAGTGGGAATGAGATAAATTGTATTTTTGTAAAGAAATTAAATAAAAAGTATAAAGATGTAATAGTTTGTAAGAAAATTATAAAAAGAAAAAGCTATATAAATAGCTCTAATAGTGACGTTAAAAGATTTGTTCACAGAATTTACGTGAATAAAAAATAACACTTAAAATAGATTATACTTTAAGTGTTATTTTTTATTTTTATTCATTTTCAAAAGCATATGTATCTGTTATATCAAGATATAAAATATTATGCTTATTTAGAGTTTCTTTTTCAACATCTGAAACTTTTAGTTTTTCTAATAATTCGTCTGTAAAGTCTACATCATCTTTAGAGAGAATACATTTTCTAATACTAGGAATATATTCACCATTGGTGCAATGAAAAGTTCCTAACATTAGCTTATTTGTTCCTCTAGCTATATTTACTATGATATGTGAAAGCTCAAAACGTAAATTGTTTTCCTTATAATTTTCAAAGACAAATACTGAAATGTGTTGGTCAGCTTGTAAATATCCCGATAGGTAAATATAATCTTCTTTATAGTCCATAAAATCCACTTTGCATAAATCTGGCTTTTGAATGATTTTTAATCGAAATTTACCTTTTCCATATTTTTTTGATTTTGGATAATATGCAATGTAATATAAATAAAGTATATCTGCATTAAAAGGGTTTCTTTCAGTTTCAATATTATTTATCTTTTTAGCACTATTAAATAGTTCATATTCATAAATACCTAATTCATTGCAAATTAAATATATTTGTTCTGCATTAGGTATAATTTCGCCAGTTTCATATCTAGCAATAGTTGCAGGTGTTTTATTTAGTAACATTGCTAGATTTTCTTGACTTAAACCTTTAGCTTTTCTAAACTTCCTTATATTGTTTCCAAACTCTTTTTTATCAAAGTTAGACATATTATTCACCTACTTTACATAACAAAATTATAACATATTATTACTATATAATCAATATAACTGTTGTAGACACCAGTAAAATTGCCATTTTTAACAAAATATAGTATAATAAAAATACTATATAGTAGAAAAGATGGCTTTGAGCTATTTATCAAGTTGTAATACTTGATTCGATTATGATAATTGTTTCAAGTATTGCAACTACTTGGACTTTAGGATACAACATTTGTTATCCTCTTTTATCATAATCGTTTTTAACTTATAGAATATCTATTGGGGAAGGAGAACAACAAATGGGAAGTCAAGAATTTTGTATTGACGGTGGAAGTCCAGGAGCCTCGAACCGTCTATCTGAAAGAGGAGGGTAAGATTTTCCCTCCTAACATCTTATATATTGCAAATACTATAAATATTTAGTATAATTAAGTTAGTTAATCTAAATTAGTTGCAATAGTTTTGGATTAATTATATAACGCAGGGGGCTTTTCCATTTGTTGTTCTCCTGTGTTTTTTAATTTCGTTAAACGTAATATTTGGTGATTTTACTTTACAAATAGTTATAACTTATAGCTACTTATAAAAAAAGTATCTAAAAAAGGTACAAAACTTGCATAATATGCAAATTTCATTGCTTATTATGTAAGTTTTATTTTTTTGAATTTTTTACATAAAGTTGCTATATTTTTATTATAAAATAATATTTCATAATGGTTGGGGGACGTTTAATTGTTAAATGATTATTTAAAAACAAATAATTTAATAAATTCTAAAAACTTAATTCTAATTTATAATATATTAAGAGATTTAGGTTTAAATACAACACTTAAAGGAACAAAGCTTTTAAATAAATCAATTCAAATTGTTATAAATAGTGAGGTTGAATTTATAGTTTTAGAAAATGTTTATAATAAACTCGCATTAAAATGTGTAGGCTTTAATTCAGCTCAAATTAGAAATTCGATTAAATATGCAATAGATACTCGAAATGAAGAAAAATCTAAAGTAAATTTTGAAAATATATTTGGATATCAATATGATAGTTATTATTTTACTAATAAAACGCTTATAGAAGAAATTGCAAGAGTTGTAAAATATAAAAATAGCATAATTATGCACTATTCAAAAATTTGTAGGTAAAAACGAGAAAACTAATAAAAATTCATATGTAAATATATTAGTGAGATAAAATTGTCAGTAAAAATTCATAAGTTAGTTTTTATTAAAATATTGACATTATCTGTAAAAATATGTAAAATATTAGTATACTTCTCTATAGAAGTAGTTTTTCTATATTATGGAGGACACTCTCTATAATAACGATGAGGAATTGGCATTTGTAAACTGGCAGAAAGGATGTAAATTATGAGTAGAAATATTATTAGGCGGGCATTGGCTTGTTTTTTAGCAGTAATTATGATTGCTGGAACTACAATGACAACTTTTGCTTCAGAAAAAGTAGAAACTGTTACACCAAAACAGACAACTGAAATGACTGCAAGAGGATATGGAAGTGCGGAATTTCCTTCCCAAAAGTCTGTACTCATTTCTGGTTCTGTTACTAAAGTTGCATATACAGCTGTATGTACAGGAAAAACTGGTGTCGTGATTTTACGTTTTAGAAATAGGACAACAGGAGAAAAACGAGACCATACATTCATTTGTAACAATGTATACCATAACAGTTCGAGTTTAGGTATCAACCCTTTTTCAGAAGGCTGGTGGGATATCGAGTATGTTATGAGTACTTGTGACAATTTTGTAACAATTTTTATGAATTTTAGCTAATAAAATCGTTTTAACAAATTTGTAACTTTTTAATGTAATGTCATAGCTAATTGCAAATGTCAATTCTATCTAAAGTGGAGGTATTACGTACACTTTAGCATCTATATATAAAAGGAGGATTGATACTATGAAAAAGAAAATTTATATTATAGTCGCAGCTATAATAGTTATTATTTCAATTTTACTAATTGGTATGATATTTAATGTTATTAGAAACAATTCTATTATGCAAAAAACTTACGAAAGTAGTAAAAAACTTAATAATTCTATAAAAAATTATTATTATGAAAAAAAATCTGAATTATCTGAAGGAGAAACTAGAACAACTGAATATAAAATATATAATTATGAAAATAAATATTTAATAAAAGAGTATTATAATGAAGATGGTATTATTACAACAGAATGGGTGGATAAAAATATACCTGAATATCTATCTATTAACGAGAAAACAAAAGAAGAAGCTCAAGAAATAAAAATGAAAGAATTTGACAAAGAATATGAAGAAGCTTTATTTTTTAAAACTTTAGATACTATAGGATATGGAAAGATACTAGCAAACAATATATTAAAGCCTATAAAAATAGAAAACAATTGTTATGTTATTGATTATGAAGATACAACATTTTATGTTAATACTAATACAGGAATTATATCAAAAGTTTTCTATGCAAATAATAATGTGTTATGTACATATAAATTAAAAAATAATTCTGTTATTGAAGATGAAGTTATAAAGCCATAATAAAAGAACGAGCATTTTAAGCTCGTTTCTTTACTTTTCAAAATATTCAACAAAATTATTTACTAAACGTTTAAATCTATCAATGGGAAAGTTAAATAGATTTTTAACAACTTCAAAAGTTCTTTCAATATAATTTTTTAACTTTAAATTTTCTCTTTTTAATTCTTCATTTTCATTTTTTAAGTAAGTATTTTCATTTCGTAAGTTTTCAATATTTTCAATAGCAGTATAAGACTTTGCTAATTGTATTTTTAATTTATTTGCATAGCTAATTAATTCATTATTTTGTTGAATTAATAAAGAGGTATTTTTAGTTTCTATAGGTTGTATTTGTTCTTGCTCTAATTCATATTTTATATTATCATAGTTTGTTAGTTGCTTTAATTTTTCAGTACTTAAATGTTCAATGTTTCTTGTTTTTCCTCTTTCTAAATTGAATTCATTATTTTTTATATATTGATAGAAACTATCTTGTAATTCTTGATAACTATTTTTTCCTTTCCAATATTCGCTACAGGCAATTTTATTTAGTTTATTTCCACTTTTCTTATCTAATTTTTGGACAACAGGTACAAATACTAAATGTAAGTGAGGAGTGCTTTCGTCCATATGAACTTTAGCAGATAATATGTATTTTTCTCCTAAATTCTTATAATTTGCAACAAAGTTATAAGCAGTTTGAAAGTATCTTTTTGTTTCATGTTCTCCGATTGAGTCAAAAAATTCTTTATCAGATGTAATAATAAATTCACATACAAGATTAGTATAACTTGTAATTCTACATTTTAAATCATTTTCAGCTATTAATTGTTTAATAGCTTTTGAATAGGTAGTATTACATTGTTTAATTGAATAATTATTAATAGAATTGTTTTTATTAATATCTTTGTTAGAGTAATTAGTATTTTTTCTTTCGTTATGTTTATATAATCCAGGTAAATTTTCTCTTTTATAATTGGCATTTCTAATTATTGCATAACTCATTTTTATATATCCTTTTTTACTAGATAGCCTTCGAAGGCTTACAAAAATAAATACCTCCTTTGAATTTCTTAATAGAAAACTTTTACGAAGTTCTAACACACTAGAACTTCACGGAAGTTCTGTGTGATTAAGGACAACATAGTTTTCCTTAATAAACCTTTTATTGCACGATTGAATATTATATTTATTAAAATAATTTAATAAATACCATAAAATAATAATTAATTATTTTATTTAATATTCTAATCGTGTTATGAAAACCTGACCCACTTTAGCATCAAAGATTACTAGTGGGTACCCCATAACCTTTTTGCTTGCACAAAAAAATATTCGCTGTATGCTCATATTTTTATAAATAGATTTTGCATATAGCAAAATCTATTATCTAGCATTGGTTAAAGTAGTATTTTATTTCTATTCATTTGTAGTAAGTTATATAATTTTATTTTATAAATTCAACTGGCAAAAATAAATATTATTAAAACAATAGATTTTAATAAACAAGAATGGTATAATAATATTGTATAAATATTTTATGGAGGTAATTAATATGTCTATAGAAAAGCAAAAATTATTTAATGAAATCGAAACATTACCAGATGAACTTACAAATCAAGTTATTGATTTTATTGAGTATTTAAAATTATCTTATGTAGATGCAGAAGCTCCAGAAAATGTAACAATAAAAAACAGAAAAGATTTAAAAGAAAAATTACAAAAAGGCTTAGAAAATGTAAGAGAGAACAAAATGTATTCACTAGATGAAGCTTTTGCAAAAATTGATAATATGTAAGAAAACTAGGAGTAAATTTATGATAAGAGATGAATAATTTTATATAATTATTTTTAATTTTTATTAATTTATTTTAATTTCTAATTTTCAAACAACTAACTTAACAAGTATAGTTCAAAGCTTTGAAATAAGCGAAAGTAGTCAGGACAGCCCAGCCAACTCTTAGAGTATCAACGATTATAGCAGTTGATATTCTTTTTTTGTATCTTAAAAAGGCATCAGGTTTAAGGTAAAAAATAGCCTAATCTGGTGCCACTTTTTTAGGTTATTTCACAATATAGCTTATAAATACTTTATTTTTGCGTTAAAAAAATGATAATATATAAAGGGTTACATAAAAGCGAGAAACAAAAGAATTATTATTTAATTTATTTATTTTAAACAAGATAACCTTAAAAATTTACCCCTTAGGGAGGTGAGGTTATGAGTGATAATGGAGTAGAAAAACAATTTGATACATATATTAAGAAAACTATAAAAAATGCTATATTAGATGTTAAAAAATATGAAACGAGAAAAGAGTACAGAGAAGTATCTTTTGAAACTTTAATAAGTGAGAAAGATATATCTGTGCCTTTTTTATTTCATATAAATGCAAATGAGATAGAAGATTATATTGAAAATGAAAAATTCTACCAAATTATTTCAAATTTAAAACTTATGCAGAAAAAAGTCCTAAAATTAAAAATAGTATATCAATACACTTCAGAAGAAATAGCAAAAATACTTAATAGAAGTAATAGCAGAGTCAAACACATTTATAGTGACACTATTAGAGAAATAGCAAAGAAAATGAAGGAGGAGTAAAAAATGATTATTGAAAATTTAATTAAAGCAAAAAACGGATCTTCAAGTGCAACAGAAGATATTTTAAAGGACTATGATAAGTATATTTATTTTTTAATAAATAAATACCAAGTACAAGACAAAGAGGAATGTTATGATTTTGTAATTGAAAAAGTCTGGAAAAGTATTTGTAAATTTGAAATAAGATAGCGCTATAAAATATGGTCTTGCGTTCTTTTGAATAAGTAAGTAATAAAAAATTATGTATATTTAAAAATACACTTTAAAGGATTATTGATCTAAATGAGCTCAGAGTAAAGTATTTGTTATAGATTTAAACAGTTTTACGAGCAAACAGGAAATTAGGATTAAAACTACAATGAATCGAAAGAGGAAGAGATAATTAGAGAATATAAAGGAAAGATAATTTTTGAATAGGAAAAAGCGTTAAGCAAGAACAAAGAGAGTGTAGATTATACCTTGTATAACTGCATTCTTTTTTGCTATAATTTATTAGGTGATGAAAGTGGAGAAAACAATATTATATTTGATAAGACATTCAGAACAATTTAGAGAGTATGTTAATTTAGAAAAAACGCAAGAAGAGAATGAAAAAATAATATTATCAATAGAAGGATATTAATATTAATGGGAAATATACAAGAATATTATAAAAATACAGAAAATGCTTTACCACATCCTATGGTTAGAAAATTTATAAATATGAATATTAAACCAACGAATGCTATCGACTTAGGTTGCGGAGCGGGCAGAGATACAATATATTTAATAAAAAATGGCTGGAAAGTGTTAGCAATAGATAAAGAGGATAACCAGGAGATTATATCAAGCAAATTAAACAATGAAGAAATAAAAAGGTTTAAATTTAAGCGTTCAAACTTTGAAAACTTAGAATTAGAGAATAATAGTTTATTAGTAGCTAATTTTAGTATTCCATTTTGCAATAAATGTTATTTTGATAGTTTTTGGAATAAAATATCTAATAGCATTTTAAAAGAACGGATACTTTGTTGGAAACTTTTTTGGATTAAATGATTCATGGGCAAAAACAAAAGGGCAAATGGTATTTTTATCAAAAGAGCAAGTTTTAGAATTATTTAAAGATTCATTTGAAATAATAGAATGCAGTGAAGTTGATAAAGATGGAAAGACAGGGCTGGGAAATATAAAACACTGGCATATTTATAATATAATAGCGAAAAAAATAATGTGAATTTAATTAGATGTAATATGGAGAAGAAATATGAAAATATATAACCTAAAAAATAAATTGAAATATTTGGACGAAGTTGCAAAGCTAGAATATGAAGAATGGGCTAAAAACAAAGAAGAAAATAGAGAAAAAAGAATTGAAAAGAAAAAGGAAAAAATATGTAGTATGTTTCAAAATAAATCATTTTGTAAATTAATTCTAGTAGATAATGATAAATTAATTGGTTTTATATCACTTTTTCCATCAGACTGTGAAGAAGAAAGCACATTAACACCTTGGTATGCAACAATGTATGTAAAAAAAGAATATAGAAACCATGGATATTCAAAAATATTAAATGACGCAATATTAAATGAAGCTAAGCATAGAGATTTTAAGACAATATATTTAAAAACAACATTAAAAAATTATTATGAAAAGTTTGGAGCAACTTTTATAAAGCAACTAAAATCAAGTGAATATTTATATAAATTTGAACTTTAGAGGAGGATTATATATTAAGTACAAAAAAATTTGGAGAAATCTTACTAAGTAATAATTTACAAAATAAATAGCTAGACAAAGAATAAGATTTATGATAACATAAAAAAACGTTGTTATTCTTTTTTATACAGTAAAAAATACAGCAAATATAAGAACTTTTATTAATCTAGAGATCTTATGATTGCTTTTTTTATACTTTAAAACTAAGGAAGGGGAAAGAAATGTTATTATCAATAGGACTAATAATTTTAGGATTTGTATTACTTATAAAAGGAGCTGACTTTCTGGTAGAAGGAAGTAGTAATATAGCAAAAAAATTTCATATACCAGAAATAATAATAGGATTAACAATAGTATCTATAGGAACATCAATGCCAGAATTATTTGTAAGCACTACATCTAGCATAAATGGATATGCAGATATGTCAATAGGTAATATTATAGGAAGTAATTTATGCAATTTATTATTAATATTAGGATTGTCTGCATTAATAAGACCAATCAAATTTCAAAGAGAAACAAGATTAATAGAAATGCCAATGTGCTTAATTGTTACAATTATTTTTATGATATTCTGCAATACTTCAGGATCAATACAAAAAAGTGAAGCAGTAGTATTAATTATTTTATTTATACTATTCATAATATATACAATTGTAATGGCAAAAAAAGGAGAACAATTCGATAAAGAAGATGGCGTTACAGAAACAAAAACCGAAAATAAAAAAATACCAATAGCCAAAAACATAATATTTATTATATTAGGAATTATTGGATTAAAAATTGGTGGAGACTTAACTGTAGATAATGCTCTAATAATTGCTAGACAATTTAATGTAAGTGAAAAAATAATAGGTTTAACAATACTTGCAATAGGTACAAGCTTACCAGAATTAGTAACAAGTGTTACAGCAGCAATAAAAGGAAATAGTGATATTGCTATAGGAAATATAATAGGATCAAATATATTTAACATATTATTCATTATTGGAGTTTCAGCAGTAATTTCTCCATTAGCATACAATTTTACATATAATATTCAAATGGTAATATTAATAATTGCAATGTTAGTATTATCATTATTCCCAATAATACCACCAAAAAATGAAATGAGTAGGATGAATGGAGCAATATATTTAATACTATATGCAATATATATGGCAATTCTATTTGTAGTATAAAATCTTTAATAGACAGAAATAAATTTAATTAGTGTGTTATCTTAAAGTATAGAATTAGAAGAAAATATAAAAAACAAAAGTAAAGCAGTAAAACGAATAGTTTTACTGCTTTACTTTTAGGCTTACTTATTGTATGTGCTGTAATAATAGCCCTCCACAATTTTTACAAATTGCGTGTTCGTTGGAGCTCTAGAAAAGCCTTCAAATCGTTCAAATATCCTTTTATAAAGGGGCGTTTTAGTTCTAAAAGCGGCTTCTTTAGCAGAACGTAATTCTCTTTCAGAAAAACCGTTTTCTTCGAGAACTTTATAAAATTGTTTCCCTGGTGATACATTATTTGTATGGTAATATTCAATAGCAAATAATGTACATTCTAATCCGCTACCCCAGCGAGTTTTGCCAACTCCTAACTTGATTAAGTATTGTTTTAAAGGCATTTCGGTAGATGAAAAGTCAAGTTCAGTTTGTAATTCATCTAATTTAGCAGATACTTCTTGTTCAACTAGTTCTTTTAACCGAGTAGTAACTAGTTCTTCTATGACTTTTCTAATGTACTTTTCTAATTCTAATTCATTTGCCTTAGTCATAATAAGAGCCTCCTTTTTGTTATCATCAACAGTTGCACATATCAATATTATACAATAAATTTACATAAAATTCAACCAAACAAAATAGATTAGAATTCTACAACAATTGAATCTTATGTAATACACAACTTTTTATAGTAGATAGAAAATATGGTTATTAAAAAATTTACAAAAAGTTTACACTAAAATAATTTATTTGTGATACAATAGAAACATTATTATAAAAGTATGCACTTACAAAAGCAAAGTGTCTAAACATATATTAATAAATTTTAGGAGGCAAAAATGGTAAAAGCAGCACTAGTATTAGAAGGTGGAGCACTAAGAGGTATGTATACTTCTGGTGTATTAGATACATTTTTAAAACACAATATAGAATTTGAATGTGTAGCAGGTGTTTCAGCAGGAGCTTTAAATGCAATGAGCTATATAACAAAACAAGAAGGAAGATCCGCAAAAATAAATTTAGAATATTGTGATGATCCAAAATACATAGGAAGAAAAGCAATTAGGAAGAATAAAGGTATAATTGGATATGACTATTTATTTGGAGAAATTTCAGAAAATAAAGTTCCTTTTAACTATAAGGCATTTGAAGATACAAATCAAAGATTTATAATAGTTACAACTAATTGTGAGAAAGCAGAAACAGAGTACTTGGAAAAAAATAATTGCAACGATTTATTTAGAGCTGCACAAGCCTCTTCTAGTATGCCACTTGCTTCAGCTATGGTAAAAATAAATGAAAATCATTATCTAGATGGAGCAGTAACAGATAGTATACCAGTTAAATGGGCTTTAAAAGAGGGATATAGCAAAGTTGTTGTAGTTCTAACAAGAGACAAGAAATACAGAAAACCAACAACATCAAGTAAAATGAAGAAATTATATAAAATTGCATATCATAAATACCCAAATTTAATAAACAAATTAAACACTATGCCAGAAAGATATAATAAATTACAAGACGAATTAATAGAATTAGAAAAAGAAGGTAAAATTTTTATAATAAGACCAGAAAAAGAAGTAACAGTAGATCGCTTAGAAAAAGATAAAACGAAACTAGAAGACCTATATGAAGAAGGAATTAAAGAAACAGAAGAAAGATTAGAAGAATTAAAAAAATATTTAGATATTTGTTAGGAGAATTATGGAGAGAACGAAATTAAGAGATAGAATTCTTCCAAAATATACAAAGGGAGAAGAAATTTTTAACATGACGTCACATATTGTGGGAGGAGTGTTAGGTATAGTTGCACTAGTCTTATGTATAGTGTTTGCATCAATAAATGGAAATGTATACGGAATAGTAAGTGGTGCAATATATGGTGTTACAATGATAATTTTGTATACCATGTCTAGTATATACCATGGTTTAAGCCCAAAGAGAAAGGCGAAAAAAGTGTTTCAAATATTAGACCATTGTTCAATATATTTATTAATTGCTGGATCGTACACGCCATTTGCATTATGTACATTTAGAGAATATAATACTGCTCTCGGTTGGAGCATATTTGGAGTTATTTGGTTTATGGCAATAATAGGGATTGTTTTAAATTCTATAGATATAAAGAAATTTAAAATGTTTTCTATGATTTGCTATTTAGTAATGGGTTGGTGTATTATATTTAAAATAAATTTATTACCTAGTTTACTTGGAACAGCTCGGATTTGTATTATTATTACTAGGGGGATTAGCTTATACAATAGGAGCAGTCCTTTATGCTTTAGGTAAAAAACATAAATATATGCATTCAATTTTTCATTTATTTATATTATTAGGTAGTTTACTACAATTTTTTACAATATTATTATATGTTATGTAGGAGGATAAAAATGAACGAATATATGAAATTAGCAAAAGAACAAGCAAATAAAGGAATGAGAAATCTAGAAGGAGGTCCATTTGGTGCTGTTATAACAGATAAAGAAGGAAATATTATTTCAGTAGCAAATAATCAAGTAATAAAAAATAATGATCCAACAGCGCATGCAGAGGTTCAAGCTATAAGAGAAGCTTGCAAAAAATTAAATACTCATGATTTATCAGGATATATTTTGTATACATCTTGTGAGCCATGTCCAATGTGTTTATCTGCAATTATTTGGGCTAATATTAAAGAAGTATATTTTGCTTGTACAAGAAAGGATGCTGGAAATATAGGTTTTAGAGATGATGCTATATATGAATTTTTAGAAACAAATAATAAAAATTTATTAGACGAAAAACAAATAGATAGAGAAGAATGTATACAACTATTTGAAGAATACAAAAAATTAAATGGAGAAATATATTAATAAGATTTAAGCTTACAGTTTTGTGAGCTTTTTTTATAGTAGAAAATTATGGTATAACTAAGATTGTTTTATAATTTGCATTGGGAGAAAATCTTAGGTACTTTTTGTGTATAAAAAAATTAATACAATATTAATAAAATATAAAAACTATATTAATTATTATATGTTACTTTATAGTAAATTGAGGTGATATACTATGAAAAGGAAAGATGTTTTTAAATTTTTATTAGTAATATTTTGGGTTTTTATAATAGGAAGTATTATAGGATATATAGTAGAAACAATAGTAGCAATTGTACAAAATGGTCATTTTACTTCTAGGAGAGGTCTAATATATGGACCTTTAATACCAGTTTATGGGGTAGGGCTAGTTATATATTATTTAGTTATCTCTAAGATAAAAGATGAAGGTAATTTAAAAATATTTTTAATTACCATGCTTTTAGGCGGAATTGTAGAATATTTATTTTCTTTCTTTCAAGAAAAGCTCTTTGGCACAGTTTCGTGGGATTATAGTAATTTATGGTTTAATATAAATGGTAGGACAAGTTTGTTACATTGTTTATATTGGGGAACAGGAGGAGTTCTATTTGTAAGATATATTTATCCAATTATTGAAAAATTAATTAGTAAGATAGATATGTTTGCATTAAAACAAATAACATTAATATTAATGGTATTACTATTTTTTGATATATGTATTTCGTGTGCTGCGGCTAACAGGCAACAAGAAAGAACTATAGGAATAGAAGCAAACAGTAAGCTAGATAGGTTTTGTGATGAACATTATCCAGATAGTGTAATGGATTATATTTATTCAAACAAAATAGTTAAATGATACTTATAATATATTGAATTGTTCACTTTTTTATTCTATTCATGATACAAGTTTAAACAATATGATACTTATAAATATAGTGAATGTTTACCTAAAATACTAAAAAGATTTTTTTGTACTCACGGTACAAACGGAGCAAAAATTATTGACCTTTTACTTAATTTATATTATTTTTATATAGGTAAAATCAAAAAAGTTACGGAGGAAAACAATGATGAATAAAAATATTTTAAAAGTAACAGATTTAAAAGATATGTTAAATAAAACAAGAAATTTATACGGAGAAAAAATAGGTTATAAAGTAAAATTAAATGAAGGTGATTATAAAACATACACACATAATGAAATAAGAGATATGATAAATTACTTAGGAACAGCTTTAATAAATTTAGGACTAAAAGACAAGAGAATAGCAGTTATAGGAGAAAATAGATATGAATGGGAACTTTCATATTTATCTGTTGTATGTGGTACAGGTATAGTAGTTCCATTAGATAAATCTTTACCAGCAAATGAATTAGAAGAATTAATAGAAAGATCTGAAGTAGAAGCAATATTTTATTCTAAACAATATGAAGAAACTGTAGAAAAAATTAAATATAGTGAAAAGAATAAACTAAAACATTTAATTTCTATGGATTCTAAAAATCATACAGAAGGTATTTATTCACAAAAAGAATTAATAGAGCAAGGTAAAGAATTAGTAGAAAAAGGAGATAGAAGTTTTATTGATGCAAAAATAAATCCAGAAGAAATGAGCATAATGTTATTTACTTCTGGAACAACATCAAAGTCAAAAGTAGTAGCATTATCACATAAAAATATGGTATCTAATGTGATGGATTTTGCATCTATATTAGATGTAAATTCAGATGATAGAATATTATCATTTTTACCACTACACCATGTTTTTGAATGTACAGTTGGTATGTTATATTCATTGTATATAGGTGCAGAAAGAGCATTTTGCCAAGGAATAAGACATATATTAGAAAACTTAAATGAGTACAAAACAACTTTTGCAGCTTTCGTACCTGCAATATATGAAAATATGTATAAAAATATTATAAAGAACTTAGAAAAACAAGGCAAACTTGAAATTGTAGAAAAACTTATGCAAGAAAATAAAAACAAAACAATGCAAGAGAAAAAAGAAATCTTTAAAGAAATACATAATATATTTGGAGGAAATATAAAGTTATTCATTAGTGGTGCAGCAGCATTAGACCCAGAAGTAGAAGAAGCATTTAGAAATTGGGGAATTAACTTATGCCAAGGATATGGTTTAACAGAAACTGCTCCTGTTATAGGTGTAGAAACAAACGAAAACTTTAGAGTGGGATCAATAGGAAAGGCGCTTCCTCATGTAGAAGCTAAAATAGTAGATGCAGATGAAGAGGGAATGGGAGAACTTGCTGTAAAAGGTCCAAATGTTATGCTTGGGTATTATAATGACGAAGAAGCTACAAAAGAAGTATTAAACGATGGTTGGTTCCGCACAGGAGATTTAGCTAAGATAGATGAAGATGGATATATTTTTATTTGTGGCAGAAAGAAAAGTGTAATCGTTCTAAAAAATGGTAAGAACATATTCCCAGAGGAAATGGAAGCACTAGTAAATAAAATAGAAGGTGTAAAAGAATCTTTTATCTTTGGAAAACAACAATCTGAAGACAAAGAAGATATAAAGATAAATGTAAAGATAATATTTGATAGAGAAATAATAAAAGAAGCATATAAAGTAGAAAAAGATGAAGAAATTTATGATGTATTATTAGATAAAATAAAAGATATAAATCAAATAATGCCAAAATACAAGTCAATAAAAGGAATAATAATTTCAGAAGAACCTCTACTAAAAACAACAACAAATAAAATAAAAAGACAAGCGAATTTAGAAATAGTAGAAAATGGCTACACAAAAATGAAATAATATGATATAATACTACTGGCTTTTAATTATAAATATAAGCTTTTAAACAAACAAAACGAGTAAAAGGAGGAATTAATAATGTCAGGACATTCAAAATGGCACAATATACAAGCTAAAAAAGGGAAAGCAGATGCTGCTAGAGGAAAAATATTTACAAAATTAGGTAGAGAAATATTAATTGCAGTAAAACAAGGTGGACCAGATCCGGCAGGTAATTCCAAATTAAAAGATGTAATTTCAAAATGTAAGGCAAATAACATGCCAAACGATACAATAAATAATGCAATAAAAAAAGCTTCAGGAGCAACAGATACATCAAATTATGAAGAAATTACATATGAAGGTTATGGAACAAATGGTGTTGCAGTTATAGTAGAAGCGAGTACAGACAATAGAAACAGAACAGCAGCAGATGTAAGACACGTGTTTGACAAAGCTGGTGGAAATTTAGGAACAACAGGTTGTGTATCATATTTATTTAATAAAAAAGGAATTATAGTTATAGATAAAGAAAGTACAAATATGGAAGAAGATGAACTAATGATGCTAGCATTAGATGCTGGTGCAGAAGACTTTTCTTCAGATGAAAATTGCTACGAAATAACAACAGAACCTTCAGACTTTTCTGCAGTAAGAGAAGCATTAGAAGAAGCAAATCTTGAATTTGTAGAAGCAGAAGTTCAAATGATTCCAACAACATATGTTTCTTTAAATGAAGAAGATGGCGAAAAAATGCAAAGACTAATAGATAAACTAGAAGATTTAGACGATGTAATGAATGTTTATCACAATTGGGAAGAATAAATTTTATAAAATAGTAATAAAATAGAAAAAAGCACATATATATTTAATATATGTGCTTTTCTTATGGCAATTTCTCTGTATACATTATGAGTTCTAATAGAATGATATAGATTAATTGAAGAGGAAAATGTTCATATAAAAAGACATTGTAACATTAAATAGGACATAGAAAGGATTAAATATGACATATAATGAGATATTAAAGTATTTTCCAAGGAGAATAAGTAATAGCTTAGAAGAATTATTTAAGCAAACAAACTATATTATAGAAGAAATAAGATTAAGAACCGAAAGGCCAATTATTTTAAAACACTCTAAAGGAGAGGAGATACTAAAAACAACAGTTTCAATAAATGAAATATTAGAAACATTACAACATATTTGCGATAATTCTATTTATACATATCAAAGCCAAATATGTAATGGTTTCGTAACTATAAAAGGAGGACATAGAATAGGAATATCAGGAAGTGTAATACAAACAGACGGAAAAATTAGTAATATAAATTATATTTCGAATCTTAACTTTAGAATAGCAAGGCAAATAATAGGAGCAAGTAATGAAATATTAAGATACATATTAAATATAGAAGAAAATAATATATATAATACCCTAATTGCATCTCCACCGGGTGCAGGAAAGACTACAATTTTACGAGATATTGTAAGGAGAGTTAGTGATGGAATAGAGCAAATTAATTTTAAAGGGAAAACTGTAAGTCTTGTAGATGAGAGAGGAGAAATTGCAGCAATATATAAAGGTGTACCACAAAATGACATTGGGATTAGAACAGATGTTATGGATAATGTAGACAAAAGTATTGGTATGAAACTATTAATTAGGTCTATGTCACCAGAAATAATTGTGGCAGATGAAATAGGCAAAGAGGAAGATATAGAAGCTATAAATTATGCAGTTTGTTCTGGAATAAAAGGGATTTTTACAGCGCATGGAAGTAATTTAAAAGAACTTAAACTAAATCCATCTATATCGAAAATAATAAACAAACATATATTCGATAGAATAATATTTTTAAATAAAAATATTAAAGGAAAAGTAGAAACGGTATATACATTAGATAAAATGAACAATGAATATGTAATAATTTAAATTTAATGTTCTAAAACAAAATATATTGAATATATATATAATAGGTGAAAGAACATGGGAGTTATTAAAATAATACTTTTAATAATGGTAATGGTAATGTGCAGTTTTTTAGGTATTATAAAAGCAAACAGATTTAAACTAAGAGTAGTGGACCTATGCGAAATGAAAAAAGCTTTAAATTTGATTATAACAAAGATGAGATATACATATGAGCCATTACCAGAACTGTTTAAAGAGGTTTCAAGAGAATTAAACAAAAATATAGCTAATATCTTTATTACAGCACATACATATATGGATGAATTAAATACTAAAGAAGCATGGGAAAAATCTGTTATAGAAAGCAGTAGTAATTTTACAAATGAAGATACAAACATTATTAAAGCACTAGGAAATTTATTAGGAAAAACAGATTTAGAGGGACAACTTATGCAAATAGAACTAACAACACAACTATTAGAAGATAAGATAAAAGAAGCAACGAATTTGCAAAATAAAAATACAAAACTATATAAAACCTTAGGAACTACAGTAGGACTAGCTATAATGATTATTTTTATATAAGGAGAGAACATTATGGAGATAAATTTATTATTTAAAATAGCAGCAATAGGAATTTTAGTAGCAGTATTATACCAAGTATTAGTACGAGCAGGAAGAGAAGATCAAGCAATGATGACAACTCTTGCAGGTCTAATAATAGTACTAACAATGGTAATAAAAGAAATAAGTACACTATTTACAAGTGTTAAAACCATGTTTAATTTATAGGGATTTTGGGGACGGTCCTTAAAATCCCTATAAGAAAAATAAAAATATATAATGAAAGATATGTTCATTATTTAGGGAGAAAAAATGGATATTCTAAAAATAGTAGGAATTGGCATTATTGCAGTAATTATAATAACTATAATTAAACAATATAAACCAGAGTTTGCTATTTATGTTTCTATATTAGCAGGAATAATAATTTTTTTTATGGTTTCCGAAAAACTTTCGGGAATAATTAGTTTAATAAATGAGCTTACATTAAAATCTAGCATAAATAGTGATTTTATAAAAATATTACTTAAGATTACAGGAATAGCATTCTTAGCAGAATTTGCAGTACAAATATGTATGGATTTAGGAGAATCTGCACTGGCAAACAAAGTTGATTTAGGAGGAAAAGTTATAATAATTTCACTTTCGATACCAATATTATCTTCACTAATGGAAACAGTTGTACAAATTTTGCCATAAAGGAGCTTTTTATGAAAAAGATCATTATAACAACTATTATTATTTGCATTTTTAGTACAAGTATTTCTATGGCAAGCACAGAAGAAGAAGTTATAAATTCACAAATGGATTCATTTAATATTTCAAATTTTATAGATGAAGCAAACAAATATTCTAATGAGATTTTGAAAGACATAAATATTAAAGATTTACTAGATAATGCCATGAAAGGGAAACTAGATACAAATGAGTTAATAAAAAAATGTTTTCCTCTTCTAGGAGTGGAAATTAAAGAGGCACTAAAAGTTATGGGAAACATATTAATAATTGTATTAATACATAGCATATTAAAAAGTATAAGTGATAATTTAAACAACAAAAGTGTGGCCCATATTACATATTATGTTCAATATATTTTAATTGCAACAGTAATAATGAGTAATTTTTCTAGCATTATAACTCTTACTAAAGAAGCAGTAGCAAATATGATTTCATTTATACAATTATTATTTCCTCTTCTAATGACACTAATGCTAGCATCTGGGAGCGTAGTATCTGTAAATTTAGTACAACCTATAATACTATTTATAATAAATTTAATTTCTAATATATTCCAAACAATAATAATACCAATAATTTTAGTAAGTACAGCATTATCAATTATTTCTAGAATATCAGATAAAATACAAATAAATAAATTATCCAAATTTTTAAAGTCTAGCTCTATTTGGATAATAGGAATATTACTTACAATATTTGTAGGAGTATTATCTATAGAAGGAACACTAGGGAGCAGTGTAGATGGGATTACAGCTAAAACAGCAAAGGCAGCAATTTCTAGTTTTATACCAGTTGTAGGTAAAGTACTAGGGGATGCAGTAGATACAGTTATAGGATGTTCTGCAATATTAAAAAATGCAATTGGGATAGTAGGAGTTATAGTTGTAATTACAATTTGTATTGTGCCAATATTCAAGATTGCTATTATAACTATAATATATCATTTAACAGCAGCTCTATGTGAGCCAATAGCAGATGATAAAATAGTAGGATTAATAGCACAAATGGCAGATACTTTTAAAATATTACTAGCAATATTATGCTCTATAAGTGTAATGCTAATAATTGGAATAACATTAGTTATTAATATTTCTAATACTGGATTAATGTATAGGTAGGTATAAAAATGATTTCATGGTTTAATGGATGGGCAAAAGGAATTGTATTAGCAGTTGTTATTGTAACTATTTTAGAAATGATTTTGCCTGATACTAAAAATAAAAAATACATAAAAATTGTGATGGGTGTATATGTTACATTTACTATAATTTCACCAATAATTTCTAAGCTTACAGGCAATAATTTTACAATTGATGTTAGTAAATATGATTCTTTTAATAATTCAAATAATGTTCAATCAGTAAACAATATAAAAAACATTAATAATCAAAGTATACAAAACTTATATTTAAACACTATAAAAACAGATATACAAGAAGAACTAAATACAGAAGGATATACAGCTACAAAGATAGATATAACTGCAGATATAAATATAGAGAAAGAAGAGGCAAAAATACATAAAATTAATTTAGAAGCATATAAAAATATTGACGAGAATAAAGTAAAGAAAGTAAATAAAGTAGAAATAGGAGCAAAAGAAGAAAAGCAAGATAATAATGTACTATCAGATGGTGAGATACATAAATTAAAAGAAATTATTAACAAAAAATACGAAATAGAAAAAGAAAAGATTTTCATAAATGAAAAGTAAGGGGGTGGTATATATGTTTAAAGAAAGATTGGAAAGATTTAAAGACAATATGACAAGAAGTGACAATCAAAATAATAAGAAAAAAGTAGAAAACTTAGTTATTGGAATACTTATAATAATTATAACAGTAATTGCAATTAATACCATCTTAGGAGATAACAAAGATGAGAAAAAAGTTAAACAGTCTAATGCAGTAACAAATACAATATCAAAAGAGCAAGACAATATTAATGGTAATAAATTAGAAGAAAGGTTAGAGGGAATTTTAAGTAAAATTAGTGGTGTTGGAAATGTAGAAGTGTTAATAAATTATTCTGAAAGTGAAGAGATAGTGGCTATGTATAATGAAAATAGAAAGGAAACATCAACACAAGAAGAGGATGAAACAGGAGGTACGCGTGTTATAACTGAAAATGATATTAAAAGAGATGTTATATACAAAGAAGAGGGAGGAGAAAAGACTCCCATTACGCAAAAAACTGTGATGCCAAAAATAGAAGGAACAATAATAACTGCAGAAGGAGCAGGTGATGCTAATGTAAAAGAAAATATAATACAAGCAGTATCTGCTGCAACAGGACTTGCATCACACAAGATACAGGTGTTCCAAATGTCAAGTTAATAAAATTTTATTTAAATATATATTATAAGGAGAGAATAACATGAATTTAAAAAACGTAAAAAGCAATCAAATTATTTTATTTGTAGTTGCATTAATGCTAGTATCAGCAGGATATTTAAGCTATAGTATAAGAGAAACACCTGTTTCTAGTAATATTATTGCTGAAAATGAAGTATCTAGCATAGGTGATGCAAAATTAGTTTCCAACAATAATGTTATAAGTTCTAATACTTTAAACGAAATAGCTATAGAAACAACTACAAAGCCAAAGACGGACGATTATTTTGCAAGCTCACGATTAGGAAGAGACACAATGTACTCACAAATGGTAGAAAGTTACCAAAGCCTATTAGATAATCCAAATGTGGGAGAGCAACAAAAAACAGTAGCAACACAAGAAATAACAAAAATTAACAACATACAAAACAGTATAATGATTTGCGAAAATCTAATAAAAACTAAAGGAATAGATGATGTTGTAATTTTTGTTAATGATAAGAGTATAAATGTAATTGTGAAATCGGATAAATTAGAACAAGATGTAATTGCACAAGTACAAAATATTATAGCAAGAGAAATGAATGCAGAGATTGAGAATATACATATTAGTAACAAGTGAGTTGTAAGATAGTGTGAAAAAGAAAAAGTTAGAGGTGAAAGCCTCTGCTTTTTTATTAAATTAATATAAAACTCTTGAAATAAAACAATATAATTGATATTATATAATTTGCGTAAGGAGGCATATAAATGAAATTAAATATTGTACTAGTAGAACCAGAAATACCACAAAATACAGGTAATATTGTAAGAACTTGTGCAGCAACAGGAGCAAAATTACATTTGGTAGAACCATTAGGTTTTCAAATAACAGATAAATATTTGAAAAGGGCAGGTTTAGATTACTGGGACAAGTTAGAAATAGAAAGGCATATTTCTTTTACAGAATTTCTTAAAAAATATGATCCGGAACAAACGAATATGTTTTTTATTACATCTAAAGGAACACATAGGTATGATGAACCTAAGTACGAAGATATGGATGAAGTATTTTTACTATTTGGAAAAGAAACCAAAGGGTTACCAGAAGATATAATGAAAAAATATATTAATAAAACTATGAGAATTCCAATGATAGATGGAATTAGATGTTTAAACTTATCTAATGCTGTTTCAATATTAGCATACGAGGTAATAAGACATACTAATTTTGCTAATTTTAAAGAAACTAGTGAAAGATTATTGGAAGACTAAGCCAAGGCTTAAATATATATTGGGCTTAAAAGTTATTATTAGGGAGGTTTTTTAAATGATTAAAAAAGTAGCAATTTTAGCAAATGGTGGAGACGTTTCAGGTTTTAATGCTGTAATTAGAGCAATAAAAAAGACTTGTGAAACTAATGGAATTGAATGTTATGGTTATATTGATGGTTACAGAGGTCTTGTAAATAATAATTATATTCGTTTAGATGGAAGCGAAACAGCCTCTGGAATTCTAACAAAAGGAGGTTCAATTATTGGTTCTTCTACAAATGCTATAGTTTTCCATTATAAAGTAGAACATGAAGATGGTACAGTTACTTATGAAGATTTATCAGATCAATGTGTAAGAAATGTAAAAGAAGCAGGATTTGATTGTGTATTCACATTAGGAGGAGATAGTACACAAAAATCTGCAAGAGACTTATTCTTAAAAGGAATTAACACAATAGGTGTGCCAAAAACAATAGATAATGATGTTGCTTGTACAGATGTTACATTTGGATATAACACAGCTGTTCATGTTGCAACAGAAGCTCTAGATAGATTACACACAACAGCAGAAACACATGACAGAATTATGGTATTAGAGGTTATGGGAAGATTTGCAGGTTGGATTGCATTAGAATCAGCAATTTCAGGAGGAGCAGATGTTGCATTAATACCAGAAATTCCATACGATATAAATAAAGCTGCTGAGGCAATTAATAAAAGAAAAGAAAATGGTAAAAAATTCAGTGTTGTAGTTGTTTCAGAAGGAGCACATCCTTTAAATGAAGAGCAAACAACACATGAAGCAGAAGGAATTGACAACAAAGCTGGAATAAGTGTTAAATTTGGAGGAGAAGGAAATAGAGTTGCAAAACAATTAAAAGAATTAACAGGTTTAGATTCTAGATGTACTATTTTAGGATATATGCAAAGAGGTGGAACACCAACAGCTTATGATAGAGTATTATCTACAAAATATGGTGCAAAAGCTATGGAACTTGCTATGGAAGGCAAATTTGGAGTTCTAACAGTTATAAAAAACGGAAAATTAGACTGTGTTCCTTTAGAAGTTGTAGTTGGAGAAAACAAAGAAATAGGAGCTGTTCAAGGTGGTACAGCAGAAAGCAACGTAAGATATGTAACAATGGAAGATGACTTAGTAAAAACAGCAAGAGATGTTGGTATTTGCTTAGGTGACTAATAAAATATAAAAAATGTAAATTTTAAAGTGAACTAGAATAATAGTTCACTTTAATTTTTGCATTATTACGTTTATAAAAAATTAAAGTTTAATTATTTTTTTCTAAATATGTTTTTTTTATTTTTGTTATGATATAATTCGAGTAAATTAGAGCAATAAATTTTAGAATTATAAAATAAAAAGGAAGTAATAATATGAGTGACGAATATATAATTTTATTAAGTGCGATATTAGCAACTGTTACACTTATAAGCTTAAAATCTATAATATATATTATTAAAGTAATCCAATTTAACAAAATTGCTAGGAACAGCAAAGCAAGAATGGAAGAATTAGAAAAATTAGAAGAAGAAGGCAAGATAAAAACAATTGTAATAGATTTAGAAAGTGAAACATTTAGAGTAAGGAACCCAGCAGATTTTAATGGGTTAATAATAGATGGCGAAAAATATAATGATTTAACATCATGGTTTATAAAGAAAAGAGAAGGACTATATATTATAGGAAAGCAAGAAAACTACATAATAAAATTAGTAATAAATAAAAACTAATAAGGCAGAGGTTAGAATATGGAAGATCAAAAGATAAAAGAGATAATAGAAGAAATACCACAATATAAAGTAAATAAAATAGCGAATGAAATTGCAATAAGAATTATAAATGTATTTAACACATTAAAAGACAATCATACAGAGCTACTAAAAAAACTAGAGCAATGCAAAATAACTATTGTAAAATTTGAGGATGAAAACACAGAGCATTATTATAATAATGGAACTATATACCTTTCAAATAAAATTTATACAAATTCAATAAACGAAGTTTTAGCAATAGAATTTCTGCACTACTTACAGGAAGGAACAAGACAAACATATTTTTTAGAATCTTTAAATAAATATATTACTAAATTATTAACACAAGAATTAAAAGAACGAATGAACATATTCGGAATTTTTTTATCATCATTAATAGAAGGCGATTATGCGTTATTAGTTAATTTAGTAATGCAAATTGATTTCTTAATTGGAAAAGAAGAACTAGTACAAACAACAATAAATAACAAAGATGATTACTTTAAATTAGTAAATAAAGTTTTTAATGGTAATACAGAAAAGCTTATAGTGGATTTTCAAAAATTATATTATTTAGAAATGGAATATAAAGAAACTGACGATTTATATAAAGTTGAACAAGAAATAAAGGAAACTTATTTTGATATCCAAAACTATATAATGAAATCTTATTTTAGCTATGCTGTTACTAATATAGTTAATGAAAAAGATATAGAGGATATAAAAGAAAAATTAGAAGAACTAAAAAATTATAGAGGAGTAATAGAAGAAGACAAATTTTACGAAGAAAGCTACTCTAAAATAATGGAAAAATTGAATAATAAAGAAAAAGAATATAACAAAAGAAATACTAAAAACGCTTTAGCTATTATGTACAATAATAAAATAATAGCTTTTATAAAAAGAATACTATCATTTAATCATTAATAGGAGGAAGATAAAATGGAAAAAACATCAAAAGTATATTTTACAGACTTTAGAGCATTACCAGGTACAAGTCTACAAAAAAAGTTAGAAAAGTTAGTAAAAAAGGCAGGAATAGAAAATATTAACTTTGAAAATAAATTTGTTGCAATTAAAATTCACTTTGGAGAACCTGGAAATTTAGCATATTTAAGACCAAATTATGCCAAAACAGTAGTAGATGTGGTAAAGGAATTAGGAGGAAAGCCATTTTTAACCGATTGTAATACATTATATGTAGGTCAAAGAAAAAATGCGTTAGACCATTTAGAGGCAGCATATGAAAACGGTTTTAGTCCATTTTCTACAGGATGTCATGTAATAATTGCAGATGGATTAAAAGGAACAGATGATGTAGAAGTACCAGTAGAAGGCGGAGAATATGTAAAAAATGCTAAAATTGGAAGATCAATTATGGACGCAGATGTATTTATTTCTTTAAACCATTTTAAAGGACATGAAGCAGCAGGATTTGGAGGAGCTTTAAAAAATATTGGTATGGGTTGTGGTAGTAGAGCAGGCAAAATGGAGCAACATCGTTCTGGAAAACCTTCAGTAGATTTAGAAAAATGTAAAAAATGCCACCTTTGTGCTAAAAACTGTGCTCATGGAGCAATATCTTTTGATGAGAACGGAAAAGCCAATATAGACCATAATAAATGTGTTGGATGTGGTAGATGTTTAGGAGCTTGTAATTTTGATGCTATTTATAACAATAATACTCATGCAAACGAATTATTAAATAAGAAAATGGCAGAGTATACAAAAGCAGTTTTAGATGGAAGACCAAATTTTCATATTAATTTAGTTTTAGATATATCACCATATTGTGATTGCCATGCAGAAAACGATCTTCCAATCTTACCAGATATAGGTATGTTTGCAAGCTTTGACCCAGTTGCATTAGACCAAGCTTGTGCAGATGCTTGTAATGCACAAAAGCCAATACAAGGTAGCTTGCTAGACGATAATATTCATTCAAAAGACTTCGAAGATCACAAGGATCACTTTAAAAATACTACTCCACAAAGTGAGTGGAAATCTTGCTTAGAGCATGCAGAAAAAATAGGTATAGGTACAAGAAAGTACGAAATTGTTAAAGTTAATTAATCTTTTGAAAAAAGTTATAAGTACTAATATAACTTGGTCTATTAAATCTTTTTAGTAAATATAGAGAATTAGGATTTTTTGTTAGTTTATTAATGCCTTCTTCGCAAGATAAACTAGCTTTAAATCCTAATTCTTTTATTATATTTAAAGAATCTTTAGAAACTCCACCAAATGGATATGTAAAACATTGTGGAGTGTAGCCAGTATTATCTTTAAATGTATTTTGTAACTTTAAAATATCCTCTTCTAAGACTGTTTTATAATGTTCATTAGTTTCACCTTTAATCTTTTTAGTACCAATTCTTTTTCCATAGCTATGGTGTAAGTCGTAAGTATGATTTTGAAATTCTATACGTCCATATTCCATTAACTCTTTAATATCTTTCCATCTTAAATATGAATAATTTAAATTAGCTTCATTTGTTTGTGTAAATTTATCTGTATAAGCACCTACAATAGATATTACTGCTTTCATATCATATTTTTCTAACAATGGGGCCAAATAACCATAATTATTATAATGACCATCATCAAAGGTTAAAATAATAGGCTTTAAAGGCAAACTTTTATCTTCATATATATAGGCAATTAAATCTGAAATTGTAATTGTAGTGTAACCATTATCTTTAATATATTTTAAATCTTCTTCTAAAACAGATGGAGTAATAGTATATTTATTAGACCTAGAAGTATCTTTTAAAATGCTATGGTACATAATTATTGGAACTTCTATGTAATCTTCTGTATTTGCTATAGTTATAGAAAAACCTATAATTAAGAAGATTAGCAAGATAATAAAAATACAAATAAGTTTTGAAAAAGAAAGTATTTTAATTTTCACGATAACCACTCCTAAATAAAATCTTAATAAATTCTATACTTTTTCCTTAATATTTATGTGCTAATATATAAAAAGATAAAATACTAAGGAGGGTGAAAAATTGAAAAAGATAATATTAAGATGTGAAAATTTAAAAAAGAATTTTCGGTCAAAAAGAAATTTTAAAAGGCGTATCGCTAAAACTAGAAGAAGGAGATATTTTAGGATTTATTGGTCCAAATGGTGCAGGTAAAACAACAACTATAAAACTAATACTTGGACTTCAAAATATAACATCTGGTAAGGTATTTATAAATGGATATGATATAGAAGAAAACTTTACAAAAGCAATAGAAAGTGTTGGCACTATTGTAGAAAGCCCAGACTTATATATGTATATGTCAGGATATGAAAACTTAAAATTAGTGGCAAATTTATATAAAAATGTAGATTCTAATAGGATAAATGAAATTGTAAAATTAGTTGGATTAGAAAATAGAATAAAAGATAAAGTTTCTAAGTATTCACTAGGAATGCGTCAAAGGTTAGGAATTGCACAAGCATTGTTGCATAAGCCAAAATTATTAATACTAGATGAACCAACAAATGGTTTAGATCCAGAGGGAATAAAAGAAGTAAAAGTACTTTTAAAGAAATTAGCAGAAGAAGAAAATATGGCAATATTAATATCTAGTCATAATTTAGCAGAATTAGATACCTTTTGCAATAAAATATCAATAATAAAAGATGGTGAAATTGTAGAAACAAGTGATATAGAAAGTTTTAAAAGGGACATAAAGAAAGATTGCTATATACTAGAAGTTGAAGATACAAGTGTTATAAATTCTATTATAGATTATAAAAACGAGATCTTAACAGAAACAGAAATAAGAATTTATATAGAAAAAATTCAGGTACCTATGCTTTTAAAGGAATTAATTTTACGCAATATAAAAGTATATAGTATTGCAGAAGAGAATTTAAGTCTAGAAGACGCATTCTTAGAAAAGACAGGGGGGAATATAATTGATTAAGTTAATAAAAAATGAATTAGTAAAAATTTTCTCTAAAAAAAGTATGATTGTTATTGGAATCCTTATAGTGATGTTGGTAATAGGAATTAATGTAATGGGAAAAATAAGTGTAAATATGTCAAATTCATACCCAGCATATACAGATAATTATATAAATTATATAGAAGAGGAATTAAAAGGACTAGATCCAAATAAGCCATCTGATGTAAATAAATATGTAGAAGTAAAATCACAAAAAGATGTAGCAGATATAGCAAAGAATTATACAGAAATTAGCTGGCAAGCAGAAGTAATAGAAACAGTTATAGCTCCAATAATAGGAGAAATAAATAATTATACGTATGTAGATAAAAATGAAAGTAAATTAGCAGAATCTAGGGAAAAATATAATGAAATGATTAAAGCTTTAAAAGAAAATGACTGGAAATATTTTGCAACTAAAGAGCTTGAAAATGTTAATCTACAAATAGGAGAATTAAATTTATTAATAGAACAAGATAAAGAAAATGAGAGTTTGCAATTACAATTAAAAAGTTTAGAATTGCAAAAAGAAGTAGTTACACTAAGATTAGAAAAAGATATAAAGTATGGTAGCGAAGATTATAAAAGCTTAGCAATACAACGATATAGAATGTATATGGAAAGTTATAATCAATATGCAATAAACAAAAACATAACAGATGAAGAAAAAACAGATATGAATAATAACCTAAAAGAAGCAAATTTATATAAATATGATATATATAATAATACAGAATATCAAAACACTGCAACAGCAAATTATACATTTCAAAATTCTATAACATCATATATAGTTATTATAGTAATGGTTATTGTAATAGTTGCTGGTATTTCTGTTAGTGAAGAGTTTAATAAAGGTACTGTAAAATTACTATTAGTTAGACCATATAGCAGAACAAAAATTCTTATTTCTAAATTAATCTCTGTTTTTATTACTATGATTATTACTACAATATCTATTTTAGCACTACAATTCGTAGTAGGAGGAATAGTATATGGATTTGAAACTTATGCAATGCAAGTTTTAGAATTCGACTTTACAAGCAACAGTATTGTTACACTAAATATATTTGCATATTTAGGATTAATGTTTATATGTAAATTACCAATATTTATTTTAATAGGAACTTTAGCATTTGCACTTAGTACGATTTTCTTAAATTCGCCACTAGCAATAGCTTTACCTATATTTGGATATATGGGAAGTGATATGATTAATATGCTTGCTATTACGTATAAATGGGATTGGGTAAAATATTTTGTAACGCCTAACTGGGATTTAAGCCAATATCTATTTGGCGGAACACCAATGTTTAAAGGTACTAGTGTGGAATTTTCAATTACTATTTGTGCAATATATTTTGTAATAATGTTAGCAATTTCAATAATTTCATTTAAGAAGAGGAACATAAAAAATGTTTAAATTTGAAAAAGAATCTATTTTTTAGATTCTTTTTTACTTTTACTATACCTTGATTTTTAAGCAAAAACGAACTATAATATTGTGGAAAATTAATATCTAAAAATAGGCGGTGTAAAAGTGATAACAAAATATATAAATTTAATAGAAAATTATAATGAAAAAGAAATACAAAAAGCCTCAGAAGAAATAAAAAACGGAAATTTAGTTATTTTCCCAACAGAAACTGTTTATGGTATAGGAGCAAATGCTTTTAATGAAGAAGCATGTAATAATATATTTAAAGCTAAAGGTAGAGCAAGTGATAATCCTTTAATTGTACATGTGTGTAATGAAGAAATGATAAGTCAAGTGGTTAAACAACCAAATGAATTAGAAACTAAATTAATAAAAGAGTTTTGTCCAGGGCCTTTTACTATAATTTTAAAAGCTAAGGATATTATTCCTAAAATAGTAACAGCAGGACTAGATACTGTAGGAATAAGAATGCCATCAAACAAAATTGCGAACAAATTAATAGAATATGCTAATACGCCAATTGCAGCGCCTAGTGCTAATGCCTCTGGAAAACCAAGTGGAACTAAAATTGAAGATATTAAAAAAGAATTTGATGGAAAGGTTGCTACCATTATAGATGCAGGTATGGTAGATATTGGGCTAGAATCTACAGTTGTTAAAGTTATAGAAAATAAAGTAGTAATATTAAGACCTGGAAAAATAACAAAAGAAGATATAGAAAAATTAGGTATAGAAGTAGAAATAGATAAAAATATACTTGGTAAGTGTAGTGAAAATGAAAAAGTGTTATCACCAGGTATGAAATATAAACATTATGCGCCAAATACTAAATGTCTTATGATATATAGTAAAGATGAACAAAAAATGGTAAATAAAATAAATGAATTTGTAAATGGCAAGGATGCTTTAATAGTATGTAAAGATTGCAATTATTCAAAATATAATGCAAAGCATATAATCAAGATGGGAAATTCTTTAGAAGAAATAGCACATAATATATTTTCTATATTAAGAGAAGTTGATAAATATAATGCAAATATAGTGGTAATAGAAGGAATGGAAAAAGAAGGTCTAGGACTAGCATTAAATAATAGACTATTGCGAGCATGTGAATATAATTATATAGAAGTATAGTTATAGCCAAAATTAACGAAAATAATAGAGTATTTTAGATATAGAAATTACAAAAATAAATAGGGATTTTAAGGACCGTCCCTTGAATCCCTATTTATAATAATGTATAATATAAATGTATTAAAAAATAAGGAGTGATTTAAATTAATGAAAAAATTTGATGATGGTAATGTCGAAATACAGTATAGTGATGAGAATGAGCCGTGTGTGCTCGAACTAATGAACCAAGTACTTATTGCTTATGAAACTATCACAAGTTTATTTAAACTAAAAAATTATAATAGAAAAATTATAATTTATTTATATAATAGTGTAGAAGAACTACATAATGAAGTTTTTGGTAAAAAGCAAGAAGAATGGAAAGTAGCAATAGAAGATGAAGAATGTAATTTAAAATTAGTAACACCTTTAAACTCAGGTTCGGTACATTCTTATAGTGATATAATGAAAATTGCACAAAAATCGGTTGCCGACAGAATTCTTGCAGATAATTTTGAATATATTCCAAAGTGGTTAGATATTACAACATATATTTTTGGATTAAATAGTGCTAAAATAACTTATTCTTATAAGAAATTAGACATTTGTAATGTGAAAAGTTTTAGCGATGCTTATTTTATAACTTTATCGCTAATTAATACGTATGGAATAAATAAAATTATAAAATTATATAAAAAAGCTAAAAATTACAATAAAATATTAAAAGCTTCAGACTCAGAAATAAATAATATCATTATAAAATATTATACAGAAGCAGTGTAAAAAGAACCCATAGGTTAACTACAAAGAAATGTAATTAATCTATGGGTTACTGTTTTGTCGAAAAACGTCAAAAGTCGAAAAAAATGACGAACGAAAATACTTGCTTTTATTATTGTATGGGTATAAAGTAAAATATACAAGCTTAATTGTTAAACACATTAATAGCAATTATAACTTAGGAAAATAAGAAGGGAAGAGTAAACAGATGAGTAAAAGATTTTGTGGCGGAATATTTTATGAGCCGAAGTTAATGATTGAATTAGGAGTAGATCACCCAATAAGTTTGTTATATTATTTAACTTATGAAAAAGAAACTTATGGAATAGAAATTGTAAAAATACAATTTAATGAAGACTCTAAGATAACAAGAGAAGTAGGAGTTATAGAAGACATTTCTTCAAATGAAAAAGAGGTAATTTCTATTATAAATAAATTAAAAGAACACTATGTTACACCAATTGTAATGAAGGATATAATAGATGATATGAAATACGAAATATCACCAACAATAATAACAACTAGAACATAAGTTTTGGTTGTTTTTTGTATATTAAACGTTTTATAGTAATATAAATTTTGCATTTGCTTTTTTATATAATTCTAGTATATAATTATTAAAAATTATTAAGAGGAGAGCAATAAAATGAGAATTAGATTTAAACCATGGGCAAGACCAGAATTAGAAGCATGTAAATTTTATATAGATAATCCAGAAGAATATAAAGGAAAATGGAAAACAGTATTTAAGAATTCAAACAATCCTATTCATTTGGAATTGGGATGTGGAAAAGGTAATTTTATTTCAAAAATGGCTATTAAGAATCCAAATGTAAATTATATAGCAATAGATTTAGTAGATGCAATGTTAGGATTAGCAAAAAGGAACATAGAACAAGAATTTAAAGACAATAATGCTGAACCTTCAAACATAATTATTACTAGATTTGATATAGAAAGAATATTATTAATGATGAATAATAATGACAACATAGAAAGAATTTATATTAATTTTTGTAATCCTTGGCCTAGAGGAAAGCACAGAAAAAAGAGACTTACACATACAAGGCAATTAGAAAAGTATAAAGAATTTTTAGTTCCTAACGGAGAAATACATTTTAAGACAGATGATGATGATTTGTTTGAATCTAGTATAACATACTTTAATGAAAGTGGTTTCGAAATAACAAAGATAACATATGATTTACATTCTGAAATAGATTGGGATAATATAAAAACCGAACATGAAGAGATGTTTTCAAAAGAAGGAATTAAAATTAAGGCTTTAATAGCTAAACTTAAGTAATTTATTAATGATGGAAAAGAAGGTTATATATTGAAAGTAAGAGAATTATTAGAAAGTATACAAAAAAGTCAGGAATATAAAGAATTAGACGAATTAAGTTTTATAAGAAAGATTTATATAGAAATAGGAAAAAACAAAACTTTTGATGTAAAGTACTATTTTGGAAACACAGATACTCAAAAGAAAATATATAATCTTGCTAGAAAAAGAGAAGAGGTAGAAAGAAGATTAGATAAACGAGAGATTATATGTTATTCTTTAGCAAGACAATGTGAATATATTTTTAGAAAATTGGATTATAGTTGTACTGTTACTCATGAACCGAAGGAGTTAGAACACGTGTTTAACATACTTACTTTAAAAGATGGTAGGAGAATAAAACTAGATTTGCAATCTGATTTAGAGTTTATTCAAACAGGTAGGAAAACAAGACATTTTGGTACTACAGACGATGAATATATTTTATTAGATGAGATATCAGAAGAGGAAATAAGAAAAGCAGATAAAGATATAGGTTATCCTAATGAGAATGCAGAATATAATGATGAAGTATTAAATAAAATTATAAATAATTTAAAAGGTCTAACTTTAACAGAGAGAGTATCAAGCTTTATAAGCAATGACCAAATAAATGAAATTTCTAAAGATATGGGATACATGCAAAAATATTCTTTTTTCTATAAAATGTTAAGTAGTTTATCAGAAAAGGAAATCTGGAAGAAACTTTTTATATTTCCATGCGAAATTAGGCAAGGAGAATACACAAGTTGTATATTTGTAAATGATAAACAACCCAAAACATATTTATATTCAAATAAGCACAATATGTTTTTAGGTGTGGGGATAGATAAAATAAGTAATTTACAAGAAGAGGGATTAAAATTAGGTATTAGAGGAAACGAAAATGGAGTAAAATTATTAAAAAGAGTAATAAGTGAAAGAAATAAGAAAAAAGACCATGAAGAGCAATCTTTATAATTTCATATATTTTAGCTTGTCAACTTGTAAATACTAATATATAATTAATAAGGTTAGAAACATAAGTAATATCTTTAAAAGGAGGATAAAATGTCATTTATAGATGAAATAAAAAACAGAGCCAAAAAAGAAATAAAAAAAATAGTACTTCCAGAATCAGAAGATGATAGAACATTAAAAGCTACATCTGAAGTATTAAAACAAAAGTTTGCAAAAATAACATTAATAGGAAATAGAAAAACAATATTAAAAAGAGCACAAGAATTAAACTTAAATAACATAGAAGAAGCAGAAATTATAGACCCAGTTAATTCAGATAAATATAATGAATTTGTGGAAAAATTTTACGAATTAAGAAAAAATAAAGGAATGACTATAGAAAACTCTAAAGAATATATGCTAGACAATACATATTTTGGTATGATGATGGTAAAACAAGGATATGCAGATGGTTTAGTATCTGGAGCAGTACATTCTACTTCAGACACATTAAGACCAGCACTTCAAATTTTAAAAACAGCACCAGGAACAAAATTAGTATCTGCATTCTTTATGATGATTGTACCAAATTGTGAATTTGGAGAAGATGGTGTATTTCTATTTTCAGATAGCGGATTAAATGAAAATCCAGATTGTGAAGCATTATCTGAAATAGCACTTTCATCTAGTAAAAGTTTTGAATTATTAGTTGGCAAAGAGCCAAAAATAGCTATGCTTTCTTATTCTTCACATGGTAGTGCTAAATCAGATTTAACAGAGAAGGTGATAAATGCAACTAAACTTGTAAAAGAAAAAGCACCAAATTTGCTAGTGGATGGAGAATTACAACTAGATGCTGCAATAATTCCAGAAGTAGCAGAATATAAAGCAAAGGGAAGTCCTTTAAAAGGAAAAGCTAATGTTTTAATATTTCCAGATTTAAATTCAGGAAATATAGGATATAAATTAGTTCAAAGGCTTGCGAAAGCAGAAGCATATGGACCTTTATGTCAAGGTATAGCAAAACCTGTTAATGATTTATCTAGGGGATGCAATAGTAAAGATATAGAAGGTGTTATTGCAATTACAGCAGTTCAAGCTCAAGAACAAGAAAAATAAATTGGAGGTTTTTTTATGAAAATTTTAGTAATTAATTGTGGAAGCTCATCTTTAAAATATCAATTAATAGATATGGCTTCTGAAAATGTAATGGCAAAAGGAACTTTTGAAAGAATTGGACAACCTAATTCATTCTTAACACATAAAATAAATGGAGAAAAATATAAATTAGAAAAACCAGTAAAAAATCATGAAGAAGCATTAGAATTTTCTTTAGAGCAATTATTAGATTCTAAATATAAAGTAATAGATTCTTTAGAAGAAATTAATGCTACAGGACATAGAGTTGTTCATGGTGGTGAAAAATTCAACAAACCTGTAATAATTAATGAAGAAGTAATAAAAACAATAGAAGAATGTTCTCATTTAGCACCACTTCATAACCCAGCAGCAATAATGGGAATTAGAGCAGCAGAAAAGATAATGCCAAATAAACCAATGGTAGCAGTATTTGACACGGCTTTTCACCAAACAATGCCAAAAGAACATTATATATACCCAATACCTTATAAATATTATAAAGATTTTGGTGTTAGAAAATATGGCTTCCACGGTACATCACACCAATATGTATCAAAACGTGTAGCTGAGCTCGAAGGAAAACCAGTAGAAGACTTAAAAATTATATCTTGCCATTTAGGACAAGGTGGAAGTATATGTGCTGTACGAGGTGGTAAATCTGTAGAAACCAGTATGGGGCTTACTCCTCTTGCTGGTATCCCTATGGGAACACGTTCTGGAGATATAGATCCATCTGTAGTAACTTTTATAATGAAAAGAGAAGGATTAAGTCCTGACGAAATGGAACGTATTTTAAACAAGGAATCTGGAATTTTAGCATTATCTGGAGTTTCACAAGACTGTAGAGATATGGAAGCTGCTGCAGAAGAAGGAAGTGAGCAAGCCGAACTTGCAATAAAAATACACAATTATTTAGTAGCGACACAAATTGCTAAATGTGCTGTTGCTATGAATGGATTTGATGTTATGCTATTTACAGCAGGAATTGGTGAAAACCAAAAGAATATAAGAAAAGGTATTTGTGAAAATTTAAAATTCTTAGGTGTAGAAATAGATGACGAAAAAAATAATGTAAGAGGAGAAGAATGTTTAATCTCTTCTGAAAATTCTAAAATTAAAGTGTATGTAGTGCCAACAGATGAAGAATTAATGATTGCAAAACAAACTTTAGAATTAATTAAATAAATAGTATAGAAGAACATATATCAGCAGTGAATAAAATTAAATTTGCTGTAAATATGTTCTTTTTCACATTATATTTGATAAATTTGCAAATACCTGTTATAATAGATAAGATAACTTGTTAATATAACTCTAATAAATGAAGGGAGAAAAACAAATGAAATTTGAAAACAATGAATTATGCAAAGAATGTGGAGGTAAATGCTGCAAATCTTCAAGTTGCTTATATGCACCGGAAGACTTTAAAGAAATAAGTGTAGAACATTTTCTTCGGTTGTACAATGAAGGAAAAATAATGTTTTCACAAGTAACAAAAGCAGATGGTGGTATGCCATATAGCCATTGGTTAATTAAACCAGCACAAATTGACACACCTAGAATACAGCCCAATATTCTTATAGGCAACTCTCCATGTATCAACTTGACAGAGTCTGGATGTAAAATAAAAGATTTCTATCACAGACCACGTGGCGGGAAACTGCTAGAGCCTAAACTGGTAGAAATAGAGAACTGTAAACCATGCTATATATCAGCAAGCGAACCAGAGCAGCCCTCAATTTCTTTTAAAGTAGAAGAATGCAAGTCATATTATACAATAAAGGAAGCTTTGATAGAATGGCAACCTTTCTCGGTTATAATAGAAGCTACAGTGGAACATATTTTGGCAGAAGAAAGACTCAAAATAAAAGAATTCCATTTTGAACATGAAGTATGCAAGTTGTGTGAAGGAAGATGCTGTAAAGTAAGTGGTTGTAGCTTTGCACCAAGCGACTTTAAAGAAATATCATATTCATATCTAAAAAAGATTATCAACAAAGGTTTTATTTCTATTATTATTGTTCCAGACATACAAACTGGATTTGAAGAAGATATTCTAGCGCTAAAAGTTAGAAATAAAGGAGCCAGAGTGTGTGATCTAGAGGTGAACATTGCTAGACCTTGTATTTTGTGGGAAGAAACTGGTTGTAGTTTTGAGGACAGTGATAGACCATATGGCGGAAAAGCTTTAGTGCCATATCTTCCAGGCATTGGCTGCAAGATGGGCTATAGCTACAGACAGTGGGCGGAAGATTGGAAGCCATATCAGAAAATATTAGAAGAACTTTATGATTATTTTTCATTGAAAGACATCGAATTTAATGGCATAATTTAAGTGTTAAGAAGACTATAATATTGTGTGCTAAGCAATATTATAGTCTTCTTTTAGTTATAATTATTATCTTAAAACACCATAATTAACATAATTTCATATTATATATAAAACTAATATGAAAGGAGGAGAAATATGGATTTTAATAATATTAATGTAGGATTTGCATTAACAGGTTCATTTTGTACATTTAAAAAAGTAATACCAAAAATACAAGAACTAAAAGATTTAGGAGCTAATATAATACCAATTATGTCGTACAACAGCTATAATTTTGATACAAAATTTGGAAAGGCAAAAGATTTTATAGAGGAAATAGAAGGTATTACAGAAAATAAAATTATTCATACAATACAAGGAGCAGAACCTATTGGACCTAAAAGTTTAACAGATATTATGGTAGTTGCACCTTGTTCTGGAAATACACTTGCAAAGCTTGCAAATTCAATAATAGATACTCCAACTACCATGGCAATAAAATCACATTTAAGGAACCAACGACCTTTAGTAGTTGGTATATCTACAAATGATGCTCTTTCTGGCTCTGCAGAAAATATAGGCAAGTTATTAAATAGAAAAAATTATTACTTCGTACCATTTACACAAGACAATCCTATAACAAAGCCAACATCATTAGTATTTAAATTTGATTACTTAATACCAACTATACAAGAAGCATTAAATAATAAACAATTACAACCTATAATAGGATAGACTAAACATACAAAAAGCACTAATTTTCATTAGTGCTTTTTCACAAATTTATTTTAAAATCATTTATTAGTAGAATAATCTGAAAGTGGATTTACCTCTACAGCATTTCGTACTTGTTCATTAGCAACATGAGTATAAATTTCTGTTGTAGAAATACTTTCATGTCCAAGTAGTTCTTGTAAAGCTCTAATATCCACATTTCCATATTGATACATAAGTGTTGCTGCAGTATGTCTTAATTTATGTGTAGAGTACTTTTTAGTATCTAACCCAGCACGTCTTAATTCTTTATCTACAACATATTGAACAGTTCTTTTACTAATACGTTCTTTTCTTTCACTTAAGAATAAAGCTTTAATTGAGCTAGGTTTTATTCCTATTTTAGGACGTACTTCCAAATAGCTGTTAATGGCTTGTAAACATGCCTTATTTAAATATATGGTTCGTTCTTTATTTCCTTTACCAATTACAGTCATCTTAGCATCATCAAATGAAATATCGTTAATATTTATTCCAATTAATTCTGATAAACGAAGTCCACAATTTAAAAATAATGTTATTATAGCATAATCTCTTTCTTTATTTCTTTCTTCATCACTTGTAACAGATAACAGTTTTTTGCTATCATCAAGAGTTAAATACTTAGGCATACGCTTTTCTATTTTAGGTGTTTCTAAGTTTTGAGCAGGATTTTTGTCTATTAAATTTGCTTTTTGTGAAAGATAATTAAAAAAGACCCTAATACTACTAACTTTTCTTGCACGTGTAGCTGCTTTACTATGGTATGTTGTAGTAAGATACGCAAGAAAAGCATGTATATCATTTAATTCTATTTTCTTTATTACATCTAAGGATAAATTACTTATATTAATATCTTTAAAATCTTTAGATGATGCAAGATTAAAATGAAGCATTATAAATTTTAAAAACATTGCTAAATCATAATTATATTCTTTTATTGTATTTGGAGATTTATTTAATATTGTTATAGAATAATCTAAAAATGAATTTAAATATTCTGGGTTCATATCGCGTGAAATCATTTTTTCCTCCTTATATGTTATTCTTCGTAATTTGACATATTATTAGATATTTTTTCGATTATATCTAATATAAATGTTATTATAATATAGCATAATGCAAAATTATTTTTGTTAAATAAATTCCCCATAAAAGATGGAGTAAACAATTGGTTAATAAAAAATCTAAAATACACATAATTTCCTGTAAAAGCAATTTGAAAATTCACTTTATATTTTTGGTAAAATTCAGTTAAGTAATCCAATATATCTGAAGTTAATATTTCATGAGTATTTAATTTATTGTTTGAATATACATGTAAAATTTTATTAAAATCAGAATTATCCATTTCTATATATTTTAATGACGAATTCGTGGCACCTAGTGCATATGCTGTATTATACTCTAAGTTTTCGGTATTAATTTTTGTATAAGAAGGAATAGTTTTATCTAAAATAACAGTAGCAAAAACTCCATTAAATACATTTTCACTAGTAGATGTTGCAACTATATTAGAGGCATAAAACTTATGATTCTCTTTAGTATAGCCACTTATAGTATCTTTAGTTACCAAGCTATTAAGTTCTGAATTATCAAAACACGCAGATTGATAATAATTTTCTTCATTTGAATAGGATGTATTATTATAATTTAAATTTATATTTATTAGCTGAATAAATCTTTCTATTACATTAGAATATTTAACTTTAAACTTTTTAAATTCAAATAAAAACATAATAACTATTAAAAGTAAAACTATTGCAGGTATTATAGAAAAGGCCATATTAAGAGAATTTAAATATGTAAACATAAATGTAAATAATAATATAATGAAGCATAATATACCAGAAATAGTATAGAAAATTAACTTTTTCTTTATAGAGATTATCTCAGAAAAGTCTAAGCTATTAAACTTTGAAAACACATCGTTAAAAGATTTTGGAACTTGAGAGAGTTCTAGTTTTTTTGTAGAAAAATTTGGCGTTAAAATAAATTTATATACTAAAAAACCGACAAATATTGCAACTAAAATTTCTAAAAATATCATTTGTAAAACCTCCTATTTAGGTTATTTTACCATAAGTTATTTGCTATGTAAATTTTTTGACAATTTTTATTTTAAAGCATATAATTATTTTATATAAAAAAGATGGGGGAGAGGTAAAATGCTAGTTGCATTAGTTTTAATAATAATTGCTTTAATTATATATGTAATAGTTACATATAATATTTTTATAAAACTAAAAAAACAAATAAATAATTCATATAGCGTAATAGATGTGTATTTAAAAAAGAGATTTGACTTAATACCAAATTTAGTAGAGGTAACAAAGAAATATGCAAATTATGAGAAAGATGTTTTAACAAAAATAACTGAATACAGAACAGCATATAATCAAACAAATGATAGAGATTCCATTTATAAATTAAATAAGGAATATGAAAATTTAATGTTAATAGTTGAAAATTATCCAGAGCTAAAGGCAAGTGAGCAATTCACAAAATTGCAAAAAAACCTTATAAAAGTGGAAAGCGAGTTGCAAGCTGCACGAAGAATTTATAATAATGATATAACAAAATATAATACTAAACTAAGTGTATTTCCTTCTAATATAATTGGAAAAATATTTAACTTTAAAGAGGGAGAATTATTTGAGCTAACAGATAGAAAGAATGAAGAAAAAAATATAAATGTTGAAATGTAAGCTTACAAATTCTGCTAAGTAAAAAAGACAATTTCAGCAATAGAACGAATACAAATTAAGCCTTATAATACTAGAAAAATACGTAAAATTATGTTATAATTAAGTATGATATAAAAATAGTTGAAAAAATGGAGGTAAACAACATGACAGAATTAGAAAAGGTTTGTCGGGAGTTACTAAGAAAAAATGTAAGTTTAGTTGAGGATTTTTGTGAATGCGCTATATATGCACCTGCAAAAGACATCGAAAAAAGCGAAATTTTGGATGATCCAGGATTTCCTACAGGATTCAAAAAAATAGCAAGAAACTATGGCAATAAAAAGAATTTTGCAAACTTGGTTCATAGAGAACTAAAAAAGATTACTCTTGAAGAAGTAATGATGAGAGATCCATCACTTATGAAAATTGTACAACTTTCACGATTGTTTATGAAATCTAATAGGAAAGAGATGGAAGATATAAAAACTATCGTGGCAGATTTGATGGAAACAGATGCACTTTATATAGCAATCTGCGAACGCAAGAATTTAAAGAAATGGAACTTAGAAATGTCAATTCAAGAAGAAGATAAAGAAATATTAAGAAGGGTTAAGCTTTATCTTCTAGCCTCTAAAGAAACAATAAAAGAACGGGAATAATTCCCGTTTTTTTCTGCAATATAGATTATATTGTAAAACATATACACAAAAAATGTGTATGTTTTTTATTTTAAATACTTTAAAAATTATTTTATTATTGATATAATTAAGCAAATATATGAAAAAGGGAGTAACAAGATGGAAAAAAATGATAGCAATGTATCACAATTATACGATTTGTTAAATCATATACCAGTAACAAAAAGCAATGCAAAAAAAATTCAAGAGATTAAAGATGCCATTGGACAAAATGACTTAAAAAAAGCACTTGATGGTATAAAAGAATTAAATGAAGCTTTGCAAATGAGGAAGCAAGAAATAAAAAGAAATCAAACTAAAAAAGAAAAAGAGAAACAAGAAGCTTTAGAAGAAGGAAAACGAGAATTTGAAGCAGAGCAAATTAATGAAGATGAAGTAGAAAGATTTCCTAAGGAATTACAAGACTTAGATTTAGAAGAAGACTATATTGGTTTATTACTTTATGACCCAAGATATATAGTAAGTTATAATTTTTTATATGATGAAGTATATTTTCAAGATGAAAGAATGCTTAATTTATACAAAAGTGTTATTTTTACAGAAGGAGAAAAATATGCTCCAGAAGCTGTAAAAAGAAAATTTAACTTTGCAAAAACTACCAAGGAAGTGTATGAACTAAAAAAACAATTGGTAACACGTATTAAGTTGCAAAGAACAGTTACTATGGAGGAGGTATATACCGACTTAAAAAAATTATTTATTCTAAGAAATTGGTTCTTAAAAATACCAATTAAAAATGTTCAAGATAAAGTTGTAGAAATTAAAAATTATGAATTATATGATAAAATGTCTGTAGAAGAAGTAGAAAATGCAGTAGAACAAGTTACAGCTACAGAAAAATTCAAAAGATCTGTATTAAATAGAGGTCTTACAGAATTTTTAGAAACAGGTGAAAATAATTTAACTAATGGAATTCCTTTGCCTTTTATGAGATTAACAAGAGAATTTAAAGGTTTAAGAAAAGGAGAAACAATGGCAATAGCAATGCCATCAAACTCAGGAAAAAGTAGATTTACTATTAATTTAGTAGCAAACTTATCTTTAGTACATAAAAAAAGAGTTTTAGTAATTTCTAACGAAATGTCAGAAGAAAAAATGAAATTATGTTTAATGACAACCATACTAAATGATCCAGAAATTCAAAAAATCCATGGAAAGAAATTATGCAAAACAGAAGGTGAATTACTAGAATTTAAATTTAGACCAGATGAAGATGTAGATGTAAAAACAGATGAAGATGGTTTTGTTTTACAAGAAGAAGGTGAATCTAGACCAAGCTTTGTAAAAAGATTAGCAAAAATTTCTAAAGAATTTAGAGATACAATTGCAGTAACAGATTGGATAGATAAAGAAATAAATAATTCTATATATTTTATTAATATAACAGATCATACTAATGATGAATTGCTAAAAGTTATAATGAACTATTATTACATGAAACATATAGAATATGTATTTTACGATACATTAAAAACCGATACAGAACATATAGGGAATGGGGAAGAAGTTAAGAAGACAGCAACAATTCTTTCAAATTTAGCTCAAAATTTTAATATGTTTATATTTTCTACATTACAATTAACAGAAACTGCTACTTGGCCAATAAATTTAACTATTAATGATTTACAAGCAAGTAGAACAGTAAAAGAAGTACTTGATACATTAACTTTAGTAAAACAAATTAATCATGAAAATTATAAAGATTATGAATATTCTATAGAAGAAATGGATGAAAAATGCTATGACTTAGTAAAATATGATGACCCAGATGTTAGATATTATGCTTGTGTTGTAGACAAAAATAGGGCTGGCGCTAAGCCAAAACTATTATTCAGATTGAACTTAGCTTATAATCGTTGGGAAGAGCTTGGATATTTAAAATTAAAGCAACAAGATCAAGACAAAAAAGTAAATAATTAAAATATTATACAACATACACTCTAAATGTTATATAAAAAACTAACATTTAGGGTGTATATTTTTTATATTAAATAATTATGTAATAATTTATTTTGCTTTTGAATATATATATATTAGGAGGTACGAGTTATGATAGATGAAAGAAGACAAAGCAGTATTAATGTTATTCAAAATATAGTTTTAGAAAACAGAGAGAGATTAAATGTGACAGGCATAAATGATATCTTAAGTTTTGATGATCAAGTGGTTATTCTTTCAACGGAGTTAGGAATGCTTACAGTTAAAGGAAACGAGCTTAAAATAAATAAGCTAAACATAGATGAAAGTGAAGTAAAAATAGAGGGAAATATTGCTAGCATAAGCTATAGCCAGAATGTAGAAGAAAGTAAGGGCGAGGGAATTTTTAGCAAAATTTTCAAATAGGTAGAGGTTGTTATGTTACAATTATATAATTTTTGCATATTCATAGTTTTGGGAATTATTATAAGTTTTATATTTGACGTATTTAGAATACTACGAAAGAAATTTAAAACAAATAATTTTTTCACATACATAGAAGATATCTCGTTTTGGCTAATATCAGGGAGTTTAATAATTTTGGCAATATTTAAATTTAACGAAGGAGAACTGCGTTTTTACATTTTTATTGGAATATTAATAGGCATTGTTATATATATAATGTTATTCACTAAATTTATAAATAGCATATTACTAAAAATTCTTACACCTATCAAAAAAATATTAGATATATTTTTATCATTATTTAAGAAAATTTGGTATTTAAAAAATAATTTTCATCAAAAATGTAAAAATAACTCAAAAAAGCCTATACAAAAGGATAATTATAATATATAATTATAGAGAATTGATTATAGGAGAGAAAATATACTTATGAAAAATGTTTTTAGAAATAAAAAAATATTAAAAGTTATTATAATTTTAATTGTACTATCTTATTTTATTTATGTTATTATGAAACAACAAACAACATTAAATTCTTATAAAACAGAACAAGACTATGTTTCTGCACAAATCCAAGAACAACAAGAATATAAAAATGAATTAGCAGACATGAAGGCAAACATAAATTCAGATGAATTTATAGAGCAAATTGCTAGGGACAAATTAGATATGTATTTACCTAATGAAAGAGTATATGTTGATGCTAATAAATAAATTTAAAATATATTAACTACGGAAATCTAAAGATTTTAAATATTATATATCTGTTATTAAGTCTAAAATTTGTTAATCTTTTTAATAGCAGATATACAATTCTTTTTTTATCCACTTATTTTTCTATTTCTTTTTTATTCTAGAATATGATTTCTCATGTAATTACAACTAAATATAGGAGGGATTTTATGAACTTAGAAGATTTTAGTCTAAGTGAATTAAGAGAGCTTGCAAAAAACAAAGATATTAAAGGATATTCTAAATACAAGAAAAGTGAATTAATTGACTTATTAAACGGAAATAATGAAAGTAATATAATTGAAAAGAAAGAACAAAACGAAAGTATAATGCAAGAAAGTAATACATCATTTAAGATTACTAATAGTGATGACAAAATAGCAGAAGGAATATTAGAGGTATTGCCAGATGGATATGGCTTTTTAAGAGGCGACAATTATCTTTCTACACCAGATGATGTATATATATCTCCAATTCAAATTAGACGATTTAGATTAGACACAGGAGACCACATAAAAGGAATTTCAAGAATGGCAAAAGAGGGAGAAAGATTTCCATCTTTAATATTTGTAGGAGAAGTAAATGGCGAATCACCAGAAAAGGCTTATAGAAGAAAAAAATTTGATGATTTAACACCTATTTATCCAACAGAAAGAATTAAATTGGAAACAGATTCTAAAGAGTATGCCATGAGAATAATAGACTTAATAAGTCCTATAGGAAAAGGACAAAGAGGAATGATTGTTGCTCCACCTAAAGTTGGAAAAACTACATTAATTAAAAAATTTGCAAATAGTATTACTAAAAATAATCCAGAAATAGAACTAATTGTTTTGTTAATAGATGAAAGACCAGAAGAAGTTACAGACATGAAGCGTTCAATAGATGGAGAAGTAATTTATTCTACTTTTGACGAGTTACCAGAGCATCATGTTAAAGTTGCAGAAATGGTTATAGAAAGATCAAAAAGACTTGTAGAACAAGGGAAAGATGTTGTTATACTATTAGACAGTATAACAAGACTTGCTAGAGCGTATAATTTAGTTATTCCTTCTTCAGGAAGAACTTTGTCTGGTGGTCTTGATCCAAACGCATTACATAAACCAAAAAAATTCTTTGGAGCGGCTAGAAACATAGAAAATGGCGGTAGTTTAACAATTCTTGCTTCTGCTTTAATAGAAACAGGAAGCAGAATGGATGATGTAATATTCGAAGAGTTTAAGGGTACAGGTAATATGGAAGTACATTTAGATAGAAAATTATCTGAAAAACGTATTTTCCCTGCTATAGACATTAATAAATCTGGAACAAGAAGAGAAGATTTATTACTTAATAATAAAGAAATGGAAACAGTATACGCATTGCGTAAAGCATTAAATAACTTACCAGTGGCAGATGTAACAGAAAATATTATTTCTCAAATGGTTGCTACTAAAGATAATACAGAATTTTTGGATAAAATAGATTTATATTTAAGAAGATTTAAATAATTTGAAGATGGGGTATGTTTATGGAGTATATAAAGAAACTAAAACTGGCAGTTATAACTATTCTAGTTACGTTTGTTCTACTAATACCTAACACGGTATTAGCAGATGGACCTTCGTACGATATTACTAATTACGATATTAACGCATATATTCGAGAAGATGGTAGCATATATATAAATGAAGCTTTAACGTATTATTTTACAAGTAGTGCTAATGGTTTAACTCGTGATTTAAGATATTATTATAAAACTAATAAAGATTCAATGGAACCAAATTCTGCTAGATACCAAGGGACTGGAATTGAATATTTAACTGTTGCTGTTACAAATTCGGATAATATTATGCAAAGCTTTACAAATGTAGTTTCTGCAGAAAATGGAGATAATGGTGTGTATACTGTAAATACAGTAGATAATGCACAATCTAAAGGATATAACATAAAAGTCTATTCACCAATATCTTCTGGTCACTATCAAACAGTACATTATTCTTATATTATAAAAGATGCTGTTGTTCAATATAACGATATGAGTGAAATTTATTACAATTTTATTGGTAATGGAATGAATGTTAATATTAATAACCTTAATTTAAATATTTATTTACCACCGTTTACAAATATGGAAGAGGTAAAATATTATCCTCATACATATGCTTGTGAATTAGAAAAAATTGGTATAACTGTAGACAATGAATTCAAATGTATAAGTTTTAATATTAAAAATGTTCCAGATCAAAAGCCTGTAGATGCTAGAGTAGTATTTCCTAATACAATATTAATGAATTGTACTAAAAAATATGATAACAATTATGATTTTAATAGGTTGTATGAAATAGAAACAAATATGACACAAGGAAATGCTAACTATTTTTTGCATATATTATTTAATATTATTTTAGGAATAATTATATTGGTATTTGCTATATTAATTTTAGCTTATGCTTTATCGAAAAGTAAGAAAGTTAGACAAACAATAAAAAACGTAAATTATTACAGAGAAATCCCTAAAAACTTAAATTTATTAGAATATCAAGCGTTATTGCCAAACAAACGCACAGATGCACTAAGTTCTAATTTAATTATTGCAACAATACTAGATTTGACCAATAGAGATATTTTAACTATGGAAACAAAACAACTTCCTAGTAAGAAGAAAAAAACTGAATATGAATATTATATTGCTTTTAACAAAAATGGAGAATTTAAAAATTTATGTTCATATGAAAAACAAATATTATCATTACTATTTTCTGATACTGTAACTACTGAGTTTGAGTGTATAAATTATTTAGATAAAAAGATAGAGCTAAATTCTCGTTTTAAAGAAATATCTCGAAATAGTAAGTTGCATAAACAAATAAATAACGCAAGAACAAAAAGCTTAATAGATAGCAAACAAATATATAAAAAAGTAAAAACAAATTTAATAAAAATATATTTAATAACAACTGCAATAATATCATTAATGGTAATATCTAATACATTATTAATAAATCCAGATAAAACTTTAGGTGTAGTTGAATTTATAATGTTCATAATTTCTATTATATATGAAACATTTATGATGGTAGTAATCTTGGATGATTTATTTAAAATACCTATAGAAAAATACTTTGAAGATCAAAAACAAATATTAGGCTTATGGAAATATCTTAAAGATTATAGCTTAATAAAAGATAGATACCCAATAGAATTAAGTATTTGGAATGAATATTTAGTATTTGCTTCTTTATTTGGTATAGCAGAAAGAGTATCAAAAGAATTTAAAGACGAATTAATAAAAGCTGGATATACGGATGATCAAATTTATATAACATATCCTGTTTTATGTATGTCTAGTTATTCAACTTTATTTGTTCATTCTATAAATTCTTCTACTGGTTACTCTGGTTCCGGTTCCGGCGGCGGAGGAGGCCGGAGGTGGGGGAGCAGGTGCTTTCTAAGCTTCCCACAAAAATCAAATCCCCTATTCTTAATTTAAAAAGATAGGGGATTTGATTTTTGTTTAATTTTTCTTTATACCGAACATTTACTTATTTTAGAATTCACAATTATTTGGTGTTCTTGGGAATGGTATTACATCACGAATATTTTGCATTCCAGTTAAGTACATAATAGCTCTTTCAAAACCAAGACCAAAGCCTGCATGCTTACAACTTCCATATTTTCTTAAGTCTAAGTACCAATCATAGTTTTCTATTGGCATATCTAATTCTTTAATTCTACCTAATAGTTTTTCATAATCATCTTCTCTTTGGCTTCCACCAATTATTTCGCCAATTCCAGGAGCCAATAAATCAGCTGCTGCAACTGTCTTTCCATCATCATTTAATTTCATATAAAATGCTTTAATTTCTTTTGGGTAATCTGTTACAAATACAGGTTTTTGGAATATTTTTTCACATAGATATCTTTCATGTTCTGTTTGTAAATCAACACCCCAGCTAACCTTATATTCGAATTCATCATTATGTTTTTCTAATTCTGCAACAGCATCTGTATATGTAATTCTAGCAAAATCTGAATTTATTACATTATTTAATCTGTCTAAAAGACCTTTGTCTACAAAATTATTAAAGAATTGCATTTCTTCTGGATAATTATCTATAACATATTTAAAGATGTATTTAATCATTTCTTCTGCTAAATCCATATCATCATTTAAGTCTGCAAAACATATTTCTGGCTCAACCATCCAAAATTCTGCAGCGTGTTTAACAGTATTAGAATTTTCAGCACGGAATGTTGGGCCAAATGTATATACATTACAAAAAGCTTCTGCAAATGTTTCAGCATTCAATTGTCCACTAACAGTTAGATGAGAAGGCTTTCCAAAAAAATCTTGAGTAAAGTCTACATTTCCTTTGTCATCTTTAGGAAGATTATTTAAGTCAAATGAATTAACATTAAACATTTCTCCAGCACCTTCTGCATCACTTGCTGTAATAAGTGGTGTATTTACATATACAAAACCTTTTTCTTGGAAAAATTTATGTATTGCATATGCTAATGCGCTTCTAACACGGAATACAGCATTAAATGTATTACTTCTTGGACGTAAGTGTGCTATAGTTCTTAAATATTCAAATGTATGTCTTTTCTTTTGAAGCGGATAAGAAGAATCTGACAAACATTCTATTTCTATTGATGTGGCTTGTATTTCGAAAGGTTGCTTTGCATTTTCTGTTAAGATAAATTGACCTTCTACTTTTATTGTAGAACTTATAGTAAGCTTACAAATATCTGCAAAATTAGGTAATGTATTGTTAAATACAATTTGTACATTTTTAAAGAATGTACCATCATTTAATTCTATAAACCCAAAAGTTTTAGAATCTCTAATTGTACGAACCCAACCTTCTATACATACGTTTTTATCTGCATAGTTTTTTGAATTTTTATATAAATCTCTTAAAATAACTTTTTCCATATTTTCCTCCTAAAATATAAAATCTTCTCATATTATATGATATTTTATAAGTAAATTCAATTAAAATATATAATTATATTAAAAATACTAAAATTTCTTATTTTTGAGCAATGAATTATATGACTAAAATATAAAAACGCCTTAAAATTGATTTTCGTGCGTCGACACCTAAAAGTACTGATATTACTGCGATTGAGCGTTCTATTGCAAGAAAATATGATGAATGATATAATTAAAAAAAGAAAGGAAGGATATAAATGGAAAATAACGTATTAAAATTAGAAATTACTAATACATCTTTGCAAATGAGATGTAAAGGTATGTGGAAAAGTACGAATTGGAAAATATATGAAGATTTAACCGTAGAAATATTTAATTCATATGATGATGAAAAAGACAAAAAATATGTTGTAAAACTTGAGAAGAAGATGTTCGAAGAAATATTGAATTATCTTGAAATAGCTAAACAAAATGATAAAGAAGTAGATGCTCGCGATGGATCTGCATGGAGTATAGTTCAATATGAAAAAGGAGATATTGTATGGGAAAGGAAACCAGATTATATCTATGGTATTGAACCATTAGAAGCAATTGCTAATATTTTAATAAGTTTAAAGAACAAATAGGGGTATAGATATGTGGTTAAATAATATATTATCAAAAAATGTAGGAGAAAAATTTGAAATTAAACTCTTAAAAAAATATGGTAAATGTAGAGAATATACTAGTTATGGACTAAAAATTTTATTTTTTACAGATACGCATAATTGTCTAGCACATTCTGAAGATGATATTAATTATCTTAAAGCTTTAAAATCTACAGATTATGACTTGTGTCTAGTATTAGGTGATATTAGTGGTGATGATTTTACAGTAATTAAAGAATTAATTCCATTGAAAAAAATATATGGGATAGTAGGTAATCATGATTCTATAAATGCATTAGAATTAAATAACATTAAGAATATAAATGGACAGGTTATAGAGTGTAAAGGTATAAAAATAGCAGCAATAATGGGGTCAAATAGATATAAAAATGGAGATTATGGAATGATGACTCAGGAGGAATGTTTAAATTTAGTACAGAATATGAGTTCTGCAGATATATTAATTTCTCATGATAAAGCATATATATATGATCGACATGATAATGTACATGATGGGTTAAAGGGAATTACTGAATATATTTATAGAAATCATATTCCAATACATATACATGGACATTTACACGAAGAATATGAAGAAAATTTAAGAAATGGAACTAGGAGTATGGGGATATATAAAATAAAGTTAATGCAAATATAATTAATCGGGATTTAGGGATATTGATTAAATCCCGATTTTATTTTTTACAGTATGAGAAGAAGGATACTGATAAGGTATTATATAAAAGAAAATTGTAAAAAAATATTGTAAATATAAGATAGAGGGGATAAAGAATTTAATAAATACATAGCAAATTTGCAATATGTAACATTGCGCAAAATCAAAGTTTTGTGCAAAAAGGCATAGGGGTAAAATTATATGGACTTCCAATATTGGTATCCACTATCACCATCTTGCTAAATCTATACGTTTGTTACAAGCTTCCTTATTTAATACACTTATATTATTTATTTAAATCTTTCATTATATTATTATATAATTTTTTCTAGTAGTTCTAAAATATTTTTATCAAAATTTCGCAAATTCTTCAAATCGCTTATTTTGCATTATTTTGCTGACAACAAACTATATGTCTGTTTTTAAAAAAACGCTTAAAATCGATTCTCGTGCGTCGCTTTTTTGGCACTTTTTAGAGTTTTTTTGAATGTATATCAAAATCAACATTTTTACAAGTTTTAGTAATTTTATATGTAATTGTTATTTTAGACTGTAATTTATAAATGATAAACTTGTTGACTTCAACAATAAAATGTCTTAAAAACGATTTTAATGCGTCTGTTAATTAAAATATTTTTATAGTTTATAGTTAGTATATAAATTCAATTTGATATTTATTTTTATTTTGTAATTTTTTAATTATCAAAGTTTTTAAAATTCTGTTCATAAAATTAATTTTTTTATAATTTTAAAACTTTGCACAAAATTTAAAAAACTGATTTTATAATTTTATACTAATTTAATATTTTGTAATATTTTAATTTTTATGATTTTGTTTTGTAAAAATTATTATGTGATATTTTTTATAGAATAATAAGTGTAGTTTTTTAATTTGAAAATATTAAATTAAATTTCAAATCATTCAAAACTGCCCCTCTCTCCTACTCTCACATATAAAGTATAAAACATAAGCAAATGTATCTAACCCTTTTGATAATTCAACTACTGCTTCTGAGCTAGATATTAAGTTTAATGCAAATATAAGTGAAAATGAAATTGTAATTGTTATTAAATATATGATATAG
>QWCY01000415.1_pt1 | contig 70998 bp, 51 predicted proteins | sample 1972631 | NCBI WGS metagenome assembly QWCY01 (sample SAMN09866696, study PRJNA288562) | Human gut metagenome isolate pre1_stool, whole genome shotgun sequencing... | isolation source: gut | host: Homo sapiens | place: USA: California
AAGTTATAAGTCACATAACTTTGGTGCCAATAAGATTTGTGATATTCCCGTTAATCTTGGTGTTATGCATTACAACGGTCGCAATTATTATATGTGGGATGCTCGTAAAAACTATTGGGCAGGTCACGAGTGGGACGCTGCTGATCCTTGGCAGCCAACAACGGGAGGTGTATCAAACGACGGTTATCCTAAGTATGATACAGCTGCTGGTGCTCGTTGGTATCACGAAGGTAGCGGTGCTTTCGAGGCTTCCGTCAATCCCCTCTTCAAGAAGATTCCCAATGCTAACGAAATAGGTTGGTACGTATTGAAGGGCGATGCTCATTGGGATAATACCACCCCATGGAAGGCTTTCGGTAAGACTCACACCGGTGGTATATGGTTGAAGAAGCTCAGCGTCATCGCTCAGGAAAACGGCAAGAAGCCTGCTGTTTTAAAGCAGGCAGATCCCAATGGTAAAAACTTGCTTATTTATCACTATTCCTACAGCATTTCTCCTGTGAATGGCAAGCCTGCTGATAGTGTGATTGGAAATTACTTCTTCCTCCCTGCGTTGGGCTATTACGTCTTTGGTATGCTTTACGGCCTCGGCTCCCTCGGTGACTATTGGTCGTCTAGTGCTAATCCTAGCAGTAATACTAGCGCGTACAGCCTGTACTTCGACAGTGGTACCGTGTACGTGGACAGTGACAACCGCAGCAGCGGGTTTGTAGCGCAGCCCTTCGAGTAGTCTCCCCCGATAGTTTTATTTAGAGCGGGCCCTTTAACCTAAATCGGTCATTAGAAGATTTCGCTTTCTTTTTGCACTAAAAAATCTCTAATGACCGATTTGCATTTTGGTTAAGGGGGACTTGCTTTTTGAAAAAGAAAGCTCGAAGTCCTATTATAAAGGGCTTCGAGCAAGATTAATATGTGATTTTGAGTTTTACCGGGCAGCAATAATATTTTCTTTTCTTCATCTTGCTGCCTTACCAACATTTGTTGTTTTTATTTAAAATCATCTTCAGACCACGCATACTTGTCGTCATCCTCGACGCTATCATCAAAGTCAAATTGTTTGGCGCCTGCAGCATCGTCTTCTCCAGATGCGATCACTACCTTCAAGAGATCTTCTGGATTTATGATTAATATATCGATGAGGGGCTGTTGATATTTCTTCTTCATTTGTTTGTCTATTTAATAATTTTCTTTCCGTTCTGAATGTAGATGCCTTTTGGTAAGTCTTGGAGATTTCCCATAGAGCTAACCATGCGTCCGTCGATGGTGTAGATGGGAGCATGCGATGGTGTGTTATCTTTAGCATCGATTTGCTCAATACCCGTCACCGATCCATCCCAAATCTTGAATTCGATACTCTTCGCCAATCTGCCAGCTGGTTGCTTGGAGCGTAGGTAGGCACGGAAAGGCTTAAACGAAGCACCAGTAGATTTCACGTAGTTGAATTTCTGCGTATTGAAGCCAAAAATGTAATTGCCATATCCATTCTCTGTTGCAGGCAAGTTACGGTATTTATAGGTACCGATGAAATCGCCATCAGCAATCTTGCTGGCTGGTATCTGCTTGTTGGAGAATTCCAGTGGTGTTTCATGCGATGTCGTGATAGCTGCCTGTGGTTCTATCAGATAAGGCTTGTCGGCCTCTGTTGCTGCCACTTCCTTGAAGGTGGCCTCGTTGTCATTGGCACTCATGAACTCGTATGCTTTTGATACGTTGAATTTGGACAATTCTGTTGCGTCCATGGCGAAGGGTAGGCAAATGGTGGACATGCTATGATAATCGCCGTTGGCATCTTGTCGGCGGACGAAGTTACGGTCAAACCATACTTTGTCAGCCGTGAATGTTTCTTTCACGCCAAAGGTGTATCCGCTCTCCATGTATTGCTTGTTGTCGTCGTCAGCCCATGCTCCTGTATGTACAAAGCAGTGTTCGTCATTACTGTCAGTTTGGCGCACGCCTTTGTCGGTGAGATAGAGCAATGGAGTTCTACCGTTTATAACCACATTGCAGGGGTGTTCGTGCCCCGCATGTCCCAGTGTTGTCTCTGGATTTACCTTGACTACACGGTTAAGGTTGGCACCACGGTCGAAGAGGCTGAATTTGTTTTCAGCTGACAGGTCTATCCATGACTCGTCAATATCCTTGTCTGCTTTGGTGAATTGGAGTCTGTTGGCCGATGTCTGGTAGAAGCCTGGTTGGTCTGGTCTCCATAGCAAGAACACGTCACTTACTTCGAAAGGCTTGTCAGATGTAAGCACAATCCATACGCGTGCTTCAATGTCGGTCATGTCGGCAGATGCCTGGTTGAGTTGAATGGGTGCCTCCAGCTTGACCCATCCGCCGTTGCCGTTGCGTTTGAGGAAATCTACGCGCCCGTTGGGGTTCACAGTTCCATAGGCAGTGTTTCCTTCTGTTCTGTTGTCAATGCCTACGCCAGCCACGCGTCCCCATTCCCATGTTACGGGAACTTCATTATAGGTGGTACGGTCGTAGTATTTATAGTTCATCTCTATAATGCTTCCTTTTTCAGCTCGCACAATGGCTTGTGTAAGGGCATATAGCTTTTCGTTGTCCTTGTCCTTGAACAGGTTTAGTGGAATGGTTGTGCCGAGTGTCAGCTGATACTTTTGACTCTCCTTGTTGAAAGGAGACTTAACTACGCTCTTGCTGTCCACCTTTCCTCTCCAGTCGAGTGCATCTTCCACATACTCGTTCCTGGCAGTCCACATGCCGTCTCCCACAAAGTGAGTAAACTCATCCCAAACTGGGTTCAAGAGATAGGTTCCGTCGCCTCTGTCTAACATGTAGGTCACGCTCTTGTTCTGTTGTAGGTTTTCCGTGTCAAACCTGTTCCACAGGTTGGTGCGGTAGTTGCGCACGTTACCTTCTGTAGTGCTGTAGCATTTGGCTTGATCGTCCAGCGGATGGCGAATGCGCAGTGTCTCAAGTATTTCTCCATCTGGCTTTTGGAAGAATATCTTGATGCTACGCTGCAAGTCGAGGTTCCACCAAAATCCATTTGGGGTAACAGGCTCGTCAGTGACCATCACTAGACCTTCGTTCTCATCATCAACATATGCATTATAGTAGTGAAAGTGGGGGAAATACTCTGACTGTGATGACACATCGCCAGCTTTGTTTCCGTTTGGATAATACAAAGAAACTTGAACAGTACCTGAGGATTGGAACCAGGGTATGTTAGATGCAGGGTCGTTATCGCCTGCTGTTCCGATGCGCATACCGAAATCTTCCCACTGTGCGTTTGCGATGCGGTTGGTCACGCGTGTGTTGCGGAACGAGAAGGTTATCTTTCCTTGCGCATAGCCATTGTAGGTGTAGCCATTACTTGAAAAGGTGGTGGGATGAAGCTTAGTTGTGTAAGTGTACAGCCATTCGGTCTGGTTTGCGTTCAGCGTCCATTTATTGTCACCAGCCTTGACTGTGACAGATGGCAAGAGCGCAATACACATGATTAGAAATGTGTGTAAATGTTTTCTTTTCATCATTGTTTGTTTGATATAATTTTTGTTTGATATAATTAATGCTGCTTTATGGGCGGAATGGCTGTGTTATGTGGCGATGCAGAGTGCATAGGTGTACCCTTGCTTGGATTGGAAAAGCAATCTGTCAGTATATTCGTTCCCTCTTTCCTTAATTTGATGCAAAGGTATGTATAAATCTTTTATAATGATTTACCCCCCCCCGTATTTAACTAATGTTAACATTATAAAAATTACCATCTTTGGATATAATAATAGGTTAGTGTCAGGGATTCTGTCTAAATCGGTCATCCGACCGCTCGTGCATAATTTAGATGATGTCAGCTATGCAATGCTGATAGAGAAGGAACGTTTCGATGCGCTGTGGGACGTTGATGACTGTCGGAATTGACAGCCTGTTTATCATGAATGAGCAATATTACATCTATTGTAGCGTTATTATTACGTTATGCAATGGACCGATAGAATACGGCAGGTAAAGATTTTCCTCGTAGTGGCAGCAATATTGATTGCTGTTGCCTCCTTGGTGGTGTCAAATATCCTCACGAAAGATTTGGCTCAACAGGAGCGCAGTCGCATGGAAGTCTGGGCCGAGGCCATGCGGGTGCTAAGCCAGGCTGACGAAAACACCGACTTGGCGTTAGTGCTGAAGGTGCTGAACGGGAATAATACGATTCCCGTGGTCGTCATTGACAGCAGCAACTCTGTGACGGATTTCCGCAATGTACGCATCAGAGGCAAGAACTATGAAGACAGCATCCGTCAGGTGACAGCTATGGCCAAACGGCTGCAAGCCAGTGGACAGAGCATTCGTATTCCGTTGTCAGCCAATGGAAACGATTACATTGATGTCTGTTATGACGACTCGCTGATGCTTCGGCGTCTGGCACTCTATCCTTATGTTCAGTTGGGTGTGGTCATGTTGTTTGTCGTGGTAGCCATTTTTGCCCTGTTGACCTCCAAGCGTGCCGAGCAGAATAAAGTCTGGGTGGGTCTGTCGAAGGAAACGGCCCACCAGTTGGGTACGCCCATCTCCTCGTTGATGGCCTGGACGACGATATTGAAAGAGTCGTATCCTGACGACAAGTTGCTGCCAGAGATGGACAAGGACGTCAGGCGTTTGCAACTCATCGCCGACCGTTTTTCCAAAATAGGCTCACTTCCAGAGCCTGTCCCAGCCAGCTTGAACGAAGTGCTCGACCATGTGATTGACTACATGGACCGGCGCACGTCGAAAAAGGTGGTGATGCAGAAGGATTTTCCTGACAACGACGTCATTGTGAAAATGAATGCGTCGCTCTTCGAGTGGGTAATTGAGAACCTTTGCAAGAATGCTGTCGATGCAATGGGTGGCGAGTCGGGACAAATCACTCTTCATGTGGAGGAGACCGACAACAAGGCTATTATAGAGGTGAGCGATACGGGTAAGGGAATCAAGAAGAAAGACATCGGAAACGTGTTCCGTCCCGGCTTCACCACCAAGAAACGCGGTTGGGGGTTGGGGCTAAGCCTCGCCAAACGCATAGTGGAGGAGTATCATCGTGGACGCATATTCGTGAAGTCGTCAGCGATAGGAAAGGGGACGACCTTCAGGATAGAACTTTCGAAACAGCAATAATCTCCGTCGAATTAGGCTTCGGAAATCGGACGGTTTCCAACTTGCAAACGGGCAATCATCCTCGATAATTCAAAAGCTAAGCTTTCACCAAACGAAAGGTCAGCTTTTGCTCCCCGATAGGTGAGCTTCCGCATTGCGAAAGCTCACCTATTGTTTTTAGGTTTATAATTCGTTGATTGTCATTTGGTTATAGCTCTTGCTATGGTTCGCTATCGCCGAGTCGTCGCTCATGCGTTTTCCTCATCCCACTGAATATAATTCATGCCTTGGAACGTCCCGTATGATGCAATGAACAGTCGTGTACAAACAGTTGGTTTCCATGTCTCCCAAAGAAAATGAAATAGCAAGAATCATCCTTTTTTTCTATTTTCTATCTATAATTTGCTAATTATCAGAAAATATTCGTAACTTTGCAACCCGATTATGGACTTGGAAACCCTTAAAATCGATTTGAAAGGTCTGAATGAAGGCTTGAATAGCTTTGAGTTTGACCTGGATGATGCTTACTTTAAGGCTGTTGATGCTCCTGAGGTGAGTGAAGGTGCTGTGCATGTATCGCTTGATATCGTCCGCACCAGCGACGACTTCTTCACGTTGGAGTTCAGAGAGAAAGGAACGGTTGTCGTGCCGTGCAATCTCTGTCTCGACCCTATGGAGCAACCCATCGAGACCACTGAGCGTCTTGGGGCTAAGTTCGGAAATGAATACTCAGAAGATGACGACTGTGTGACTGTGGCCGAGAACGAAGGAATACTCGATGTCTCATGGCTCATCTACGAATTTATAGCACTCGCAATCCCTATCAGGCATGTGCATGCACCTGGAAAATGCAACTCTGCTATGACACGGGCTCTCAAAGAGCACTCTGCCGCCCGAAGCGGTGAGGGAGAGGAGAAACCTATAGATCCGCGCTGGGCAGCTCTATTAAAATTAAAAGAATAAAATATTAAAAGTTTAAAAGAATTATGGCACATCCTAAAAGAAGACAGTCAAAGACTCGTACACTCAAGAGAAGAACTCACGATAAGGCAGTAGCTCCTACACTTGCAGTATGTCCTAACTGTGGTGCTTACTACGTTTATCACACAGTTTGTCCAACTTGTGGATACTATCGTGGCAAGGTCGCTATTGTTAAGGAGACTGTAGAGTAACAACAATGGAGAAGATAAACGCAATCATCACTGGTATAGGTGGCTATGTGCCCGACTATGTCCTTGGTAACGAGGAATTGTCGCGCATGGTTGATACCAGCGATGAATGGATTATGGCCCGTGTGGGCATCAAAGAGCGACGCATTCTGACCGAAGAGGGACTCGGAACGAGCTATATGGCCCGCAAGGCAGCCAAGCAACTTCTGCAGAAAACAGGCGTTGATCCCAACAGTATCGATGCGCTTATCGTCACTACGACTACTCCTGACTACAAATTTCCTTCTACCGCTTCAATCGTTATCGGTAAGTTGGGACTGCAAAATGCGTTCGGATTCGACTTCTCCGCTGCATGTTGTGGCTTCCTTTACACACTCGATGTGGCTTCGACGATGATTCAGAGCGGGCGTTATAAGAAGATTATTGTCATAGCAGCCGACAAAATGTCGTCGATGGTTGACTATACCGACCGTCAGACATGCGTGCTCTTCGGCGATGGTGCTGCCGCAGTGCTGGTAGAGGCTACCACAGAGCAGAACATTGGAGTGCAGAACTCCTTTCTCCGCACTGACGGTGACGGCCTTCCGTTCCTCCACATGAAAGCCGGCGGTTCAGTCTGCCCTCCCTCTCACTTCACGGTTGATCATCATTTGCACTATCTCTATCAGGAGGGGCGCACCGTTTTCCGCTATGCGGTTACGAGTATGAGTAGCGATGTGGCGCAAATCATGAAGACAAACAACTTGTCGGCAGCCGATGTCAATTGGGTCGTGCCCCACGAAGCCAACCTTCGCATCATCGAGGCTGTGGCCAAACGTGCCAATCTGCCGCTTGAGAAGGTGCTCATCAACATCAAGCATTATGGCAACACCAGTGCGGCGACGATACCTCTTGCCCTTTGGGACTTCGAATCAAAGTTGAAGAAAGGTGATAATATGATCTTTACCGCATTCGGAGCTGGATTCGTACACGGCGCATCATACTTCAAATGGGCATACGACGGAGCTTCTGCAGTGGCAAAGAAATAAACTCTAAGTAGTATAAACTTATCAACGCATCTTTCTTTTCGAATAAAGACAGGTGCGTTTTTTAGATTAAGGAACTTTTATTCTGAAGAAATGCATAAAGCTGGATTTGTAAACATTGTGGGAAATCCGAACGTCGGAAAAAGTACGCTGATGAACCAACTCGTCGGCGAGAAAATAAGTATCGCCACTTTCAAGGCGCAGACCACCCGACATCGCATCATGGGCATAGTCAATACCGATGACATGCAGATTGTCTTTTCAGACACGCCTGGTGTGTTGAAGCCTAACTACAAGATGCAGGAGATGATGTTGCATTTCTCTGAGTCAGCATTGGCCGACGCCGATATACTACTCTATGTGACGGATGTGGTTGAGAATCCAGAGAAGAACGTCGATTTCTTGGGGAAAGTGGGCAAAATGGACATCCCTGTCATACTGCTTATCAATAAAATTGACGAGAGCGACCAAAAAAAGCTGGTCGAACTCGTGGAGCGGTGGCACTCTCTACTACCCAAAGCAGAGATTCTGCCAATATCGGCTAAGAACAAGTTTGGCACCGATGTGCTCATGAAGCGCATTCAGGAACTATTGCCCGAAAGTCCGGCCTATTTCGATAAGAATCAGCTGACCGACAAGCCTGCGAAATTTTTCGTAACGGAGATAATTCGTGAGAAAATCTTGCGTTATTACGATAAGGAAATCCCCTATTCCGTTGAGGTGGTCGTGGAGCGTTTCAAAGAAGAGACAAAGCAAATCAACATCAATGCCGTCATATACGTGGAGCGCGACAGTCAGAAAGGTATTATCATCGGCCATCAGGGAATGGCCCTGAAGAAGGTTTCCACCGAGGCACGCAAAAGCCTTGAACGCTTCTTTGACAAGAAAATCTACCTTGAGACCTTTGTAAAGGTTGATAAAGACTGGCGCAACTCTCAGAAAGAATTGAATAATTTCGGATATAATCCAGAGTGAAATCATCTCTGCGGACCATCTGAAAGCAAGGGGTGAGCTGTCAGAACCACGACTCTATGGGGCTCGTGACAGACTGATGCCCATTCGAACAAGCAAACAACCAGCCCTAACTGTTTAGTAGGGCACACTCTCGCACAAAGCGAGGGCTGGGAGATGGTCATTCCCGGCAATATGAAAGAAGGTGCGTGACCTCACCTTACCCCTCTTCTGTGAAGGAAATGAGGGAAAGACCTTTATAAAAATGGCAAATTTAGTAGCAATTGTTGGTCGTCCGAATGTGGGCAAATCAACACTTTTCAACCGATTAACCCAGAGCCGCCGCGCCATCGTGAGTGATACCGCAGGCACCACTCGTGACCGTCAGTATGGCAAATGTCAATGGAACGGACGCGAATTTTCAATCGTTGATACAGGAGGATGGGTCGTCAATTCCGATGATATCTTTGAGGATGCCATCCGCAAGCAAGTAATCGTGGCAACAGAAGAAGCCGACTTCGTGCTGTTCCTCGTTGACAACGAGACGGGAGTTACGGATTGGGATCAGGATGTTGCCCAAATACTCCGTCGTACCAAACTTCCCGTCATCCTTGTCGCAAACAAGGTTGACAATAGCGGAGAATATTACATGTCGGCGGAGTTCTATAGCCTCGGCTTGGGTGACCCGGTCTGCATCAGCGCACAGACAGGAAGTGGTACTGGCGAACTGCTCGACCTTATTTTATCGAAACTTCAGGATCTGCCTGAAGAGAATATTGAGGACGAAATACCCCGTTTCGCCGTTGTCGGCCGTCCTAATGCTGGCAAGTCGAGTCTCATCAATGCCTTTATAGGTGAGGACAGGAACATCGTCACAGAGATTGCGGGCACCACTCGTGACAGTATCTATACCCGTTATTCAAAGTTCGGCTTCGACTTCTATCTGGTTGATACTGCCGGTATTCGTCGCAAAAACAAGGTAACGGAAGATTTGGAGTTCTATTCTGTGATGCGTTCCATCCGCAGTATTGAGAACTCGGACGTGTGTATTTTGATGATTGATGCTACACGTGGCATCGAGGCGCAAGACATGAATATCTTCCAGCTCGTTCAACGCAACAACAAGAGTCTGGTAGTTGTGGTCAACAAGTGGGATCTCGTAAAGGATAAAGACCAGAAAGTTATCTCAACTTTCGAGGAAGCGATAAGAAAGCGTATGGCACCATTCGTCGATTTCCCCATCATCTTTGCATCTGCACTCACCAAACAGCGCATTTTCAAGGTGCTTGAGGTGGCTAAACAGGTGTACTTGAACCGTAAAATACACATCGGAACGACCAAACTCAACGAGGTGATGCTCCCAATTATTGAGGCCACACCTCCCCAGTCGGTGAAAGGAAAGTACATCAAGATAAAGTATTGCTCGCAATTGCCGAACACACAGATACCTTCTTTCGTGTTCTATGCTAATCTTCCGCAGTACGTGAAGGAGCAATACCGTCGTTTTCTTGAGAATAAGATTCGCGAGAACTGGGATTTGACAGGCTGTCCCATCAATGTATTTATCCGTCAGAAGTAAGAACGTACAGGAATGACGGTAAGAAAAATCTCTCATCGCTTGTTGCTCGGCATCATTCTGATGGCTGCTTCGTGTGGGAAGTCTGAGAAAACCGACGACGGAATGATAGCAGCGCATGCTGCAAAGCTCTATTATGAGAACCTGATAAGGGGAAAGGGCGACCAGTTCCTTGACGGAACGGATATGCCCGATACGATTCCAGACGATTATCGCAGACAGTTGTTGAAGAATTTTGAGCAATTTTGTGTGCAACAGAAGGAAGAACACAAGGGCATAGACTCTGTATCCATCAACCATGCCGAGTTTTTTGAGAAGGATAGTACGGCAAGCGTGTTTCTGCTGCTACACTTTGGCGACAGCACGACAGAGCAAATCGTTGTCCCTATGCTCAAGAAAAAGGGCTTATGGATAATGAGATAGTAATAATAAGGCCGCCCATTTGATATAAATGAGCGGCTTTTTCGTATCTATTGACCAGTCTTTTTCCCTTTCGCAGTTTTGCCGTTGCTGGGGGCTTTGTTGGCTATGATGTCTATTTGTCTTCCATTTCGACTTCCTTTACCTTCTTGAACAAGTCGGAAGCAAACACAAGGTCGTTGAGTTTCTTATTGTGCGATGAGATGATGGTGTCCTTATTGCCCTGCCATTCCTTTCGTCCGTCGGCGATAAAGAGAATGTTCTCGCCTATTCCCATCACAGAGTTCATGTCGTGCGTATTGATGATTGTCGTGATGTTGAAATCCTTTGTAATGCCTGAAAGCAGCTCATCGATGATGAGTGAGGTTTTGGGATCGAGTCCGGAGTTGGGCTCATCGCAAAAGAGGTACTTTGGATTCATCACCACCGCCCTTGCTATGGCCACGCGTTTCTGCATACCTCCAGAAATCTCTCCTGGATACTTGTGCTCTGCTCCGTTAAGATTCACGCGCTCAATGCACTCCATAGCCTTCCGTTGTCTGTCGTGCAGCGTCATATTAGAGAACATATCAAGAGGAAACTGTACGTTTTCAAGTACGGTGAGTGAGTCGAAGAGTGCCGATCCCTGAAAAATCATTCCCATCTCACGACGCATCAGAATTTTATCTTTCTTCGACATGTTGACAAAGTTGCGGTTATCGTAGAGCACTTCGCCACTTGTCGGTTCGAGGAGTCCCACGAGATTTTGCATGAGCACTGTCTTTCCTGCACCACTTTGTCCGATGATGAGATTGATTTTCCCATCTTCGAAAACGGTGTTGATGTCGCGGAGCACTTCTTTTTCTCCGAATGATTTATAGAGATGTTTAACTGTAATCATTGTTATCTTCCTCCATTCCTCCCGAAAGAGGAGTGTCCCAGTCGTCAAAGGTGGGATGTGTTGTGTTGTTGTTTTGAAAATCTGTTCCCGTTCCGGTATTCTTCATGTGCATTTGTTTTCCATTCAGCTGTTGCGGAGCATCGTTTTCAGCTCAGCATCTGTGTCAGGAACACGTCGCTGAAGAGAATCAGAACGCTTGAGCTCACCACGGCATCGGTCGATGCTACACCCACGGCTACCGAACCGCCTTTCACCGAATAGCCGAAGTATGACGACACGCTGGCAATGATGAAGGCAAAGAAGAGTCCTTTGATGATACTCATGTACATGAACCACGGGTTGAACGAGTGCTGAATGCCCGATGTGAGGTCGGCCGGGGTGATAATATGCCCTAAATAGGCTGTGGCGTAGGCTCCCGTCACACCCGTCGCCGCCGAGAAAATAACCAAAAAAGGCATGATGGTAATGAGACCGGCAATCTTCGGCAATATAAGATAACTCGCCGAGTTGATACCCATTATCTCCAGTGCGTCAATCTGTTGTGTGACACGCATTGTTCCCAGTTCGGAAGCAATGTTCGACCCGACCTTTCCGGCAAGAATCAGACACATGATACTCGATGAGAACTCAAGCAACATGATTTCTCGCGTCACATATCCCGACACCCAGTGCGGCATCCACGGGCTTTGCACGTTGAGTTTGATTTGGATGCAGATAACAGCTCCGATGAAAAACGATATAAGGAGGACAATGCCAATGGAATCGACACCGAGCTGAGACATCTCTTTGACATATTGTTTGAAGAACATGCGCATGCGTTCGGGTCTGCTGAATGTACGTTTCATGAGCAGCAGGTACTTGCCAAAAGTGGTCAGCCAATTAATTATAAGCATGTTTGTTTCTTTATATTTTCAGATGCAAAAGTAACCAAAATCCACTAAAAACTGCAATATCTTCAATAAGTTTTAGCTTATATCAATGTAATTAGGGTTTATTTTACTACTTTTGCAGCATTGAAGTTCAATAGTTTGATAATTGGATAGAAGGAGAATGAGCAACGGCAGCGTTCGCCGCCTGATTCCCATCTCTTTCTTTGATATATTAACTCCTCAGAAAATGATGTCCGAAACAGAGAATATTATGGTCGGTCCTTCGGAAGATAAGAACAGCATGCTGCGTACCGAAGGCCTTGTGAAGAGATACGGAAAGCGTACTGTTGCCAATGGTGTGAGCATCAACGTGCGACAGGGTGAGATTGTGGGCTTGCTCGGACCGAATGGAGCTGGAAAGACCACCTCTTTCTACATGACCACGGGTCTTATCGTGCCTAACGACGGCCATGTGTTCATCGACGATGAAGAAATCACCAAGTATCCTGTTTACAAGCGTGCCCAGGCAGGTATCGGTTATTTGCCACAGGAAGCCAGTGTATTCAGGAAGATGAGTGTAGAGGACAACATCATGAGTGTGTTGGAGATGACAAAACAGACGAAAGAGCAACGGATAGAGAAGATGGAAGGCCTCATTCGTGAGTTTCGCCTTGAGAAAGTGCGCAAGAATCTCGGCGACCGTCTCTCTGGAGGTGAGCGTCGCCGCTGTGAGATAGCGCGTTGCCTGGCTATCGACCCGAAGTTCATCATGCTCGACGAACCGTTTGCCGGTGTCGATCCGATTGCCGTTGAGGACATCCAGCACATTGTATGGCGATTGAAGTTCCGCAACATCGGCATTCTCATTACCGACCATAACGTACATGAGACCCTCAACATCACCGACCGTGCCTATCTGCTCTTCGAGGGGCAAATCCTCTTCAAGGGAACACCAGAGGAACTGGCTGCCAACAAGGTGGTGAAGGAAAAGTATCTCGGTACTGATTTCGTGCTACAGAAGAAAGATTTCCAGCTGATTGACGAGCGTAAGCGGGCACAGGAAGCAAACGCTACTATCGAATGACAAGTCCATTTCGAGGATTTTTCATCTCAACGGGTGAATTATGATCACGGAATATCTACGGCTATTCCTAATTTCTACTGCCAAGTCGTTTGCAGATTGATGGCGAGATGCTGTAGGTAATTTTGTAAACGACAATACAAATCATCACACTTATGGTGGCATTGGCCAAATGAGCCAGTCCCAACCATCCATTTTGCGAATCGACAATCCACACCGCCGTGACCTTTGTCAGTAGTCGGGCGATGATTCCGTGCAAGGCAAAGATGAAGAATAAGGACTTGTTCAGTGGGTTGTCGGCTTTGTATTGCCTTTTCCTGACGTATTTGCTCGCCAATGCCATCATGACCAAAAAGCCTGCGCAATGTTTGGCAAACGCTGACAGGAACTCAAGACCCGAAGGGATTTCAATCACCCTTTCCAGTATGATGATGGAGACAAAAACAAACAATCCTTCATAAAGTTTATCGCAAAACCGGAGTATGTCAATCTTCCAAATTCCCAGATAGCAGCCTAATCCAAAGAATATTACCGAGGTGTAAACTGCGGTTGGTAGTGGGATAAGGCAGGCTAAGGCCAACAGTACGACACTATATTTATGGCTGCGGAGGACGAAATAGTAGATGGGGGTGCAGAATACAAGAACAATCAGATTGCGCAGGAACCACAATGGCCCATCTATAGGACTTGACGACAGTCCTTCTCCGTAGGTTGAAAAGTAGATGTTGAAAACATCGGCAAGCCCCGTCTCGCCGATTGGCTTTATCTCGTTGTTCGAGAGTGAGGGAACGAAATAGCTCCCAGCCACATATAGAGACCAGACAAGGGTGTTCCACAGAAAGTAGGGTATTATAAGACTGTTGACTCTTCGCCCAATCTTGCTCCTGTAGCTTTCGTATGTGAAGTCGGTATTGGCGAAAAACAAGTAGCCCGATATGGCAAAGAACAGCGAATTGGAGAGCCATAATATTTCGGAGAGATAGGCATAGATGCGGCCGTATAAGGAATTCTCACAGTGCAGGTCAGCGACCAGATTCGTATGAATGAGAACTATGAATAATATCAGCACGCAGCGCAACAACTCTATTGTGTTTCTTTCTATTGCTCGGTTGATTGACATAGCACTTTCTGATAGTAGTGATTAAACCTTGATTCCTCGACTTTTCGTTGTTGAATGCGCAGTGGTGTGAAATTCACATGCCTTTGTGTTGCGATTAAAATAGCGAACTCAGCGGGCAGTGTGGCAAAAGTACGAAAAAAATCCAACAAACTCACTCCTTTGCGTGCGATATTCGCAATCGTTCTTCGATTTAATCCAAATCAGCCATTAGGCTTCACTTTCACTATTGGCTGATGAGGATATGTCTTCCTGACTGCTTTCATTCGCTTGTCAGCATCTTTTCTGCGGTCTGTCCATGCTGTAATCCACGATATTCCTAAAAGGACGGCACCCCTCCTTACAGACAACCAGTCAAAATTCGTACAGCTCCCATGGGTGAATGGTATCTGAGCATACATTCCGATACATGTTTTTGTTGAGCCGTTTTTAACTGTTTGATTTTCAGTAAGATAAGTTTTAATATTCAAAAGGTGACCTTTTGCTGGCCGATAGGTGACCTTTTGCAAGGTAATAGCTGACCTTTTGAATTGCGATTGGTGGCATTGCATCGCTATTTCGTCTTTCTTGCCCCAATCATCTATCAGACCGCACGTTCACTATCAGATGATGAGATGATAGCTTTTTGATTGTTCTCATTGGCTTGTCGGCATCTTTTCTGCTGTTTTTTTTCGTCGCAAGATGATCGTCTTACATCCTATTTGTATTCCTTGTCATGCCATGATACGGTCGTATAGGAGGATTGGGACTGTTTAATTATATAAAAAATGATTTAAAATGAAAATATCGTTATGTGGGCGGTATTGTTTTATTAAAAAAATAAAAAGAGGAGTGCTTTTGATATTTTTTCTTTCAGTAAACATTTGTTATAACTTAATTTTGTGGATGACAAACTGTTCTTAAATCCATTCTAAAGGTCGCAAATGTCAAAATAAACGTTTTGTTACATAATAAATATATTGAAATTGTTTGCAAATTATAAAATTGCATCATATTTGTTTTTGGATGGATTGAACAATTATTTGAGTTAACCGAATATTATTTTATTTTTTTTAAAACATTCTATATTATGAGGAAAATTCTACTTTTAGGATTCATGTTACTGTCGCTTTTTGCAACGGCGCAGGAAACATTTGAAGTGAACCAAATCACCTATGCGGTGACGGGTGAAAGCACAGTTGAGACAAACAAGTACAGCGGTAAGGACGTGAATGTGACTGTGCCTGAACAAGTTCAGCACAATGGTAAGACCTATACGGTTACGGCCATTGGAGCAGAGTCTTTTTCGTGGACTAAGGTACAGTCGGTTGAGATGCCATCCACAATCTTGGCCATTAAAGACAAAGCCTTTCAGTTTGCCGAAATCAATAAGGTGACATTGCCCGCCAATCTCAAAACGATTGGAAAGTCAGCTTACTCGTCAGCAAAGATGGAAGAGCTGGAGATACCGGCGTCTGTTACGGAAATCGGCGAGAATGCCTTTCTTAGCTGCTCGAAACTCAAGACCATCAAATTCAATGAAGGTTTGAAGACTATTGGAAAAGGTGCTTTCTACCATGATGCCTTGGTGACGGAACTCGTTCTGCCGAATACATTGGAGGAAATAGGAGGTGCGGCTTTCAGCAGATGTACGGCATTGTCTAATTTGACATTGCCAAAGAATCTCGTTTCCATTGGTGAGGCAGCTTTTCTTGAATGTGCCAATATCAAGAGTCTGACTCTTCCCGACAAACTCAAGAGTATTGGTGCGGAGGCTTTTCTCAGGTGTACAGGCATCACCTCTTTGAATATACCAGCCAGTGTCGAGAAACTCGGTGATAGCTTTGTTTCTATGACATCGATAAATTCTATCACGGTCGATCCTAATTCAGAGTTTTTCTATGTGAAAGATAACAATGCGCTCTATGGCAAGAAACAGAATGTACTCTATCTTGTCTTGATGAAAGGTCTCACCAATCTTGTGGTTCAAGACGGAACCATTGGTATTAGTGGAGGTGCTTGTTGGGGTAGCGAGGTGCAGGATGTCACACTTCCAAGCTCGTTAATCGCCATCAACGACTTTGCTTTCTTCGGTACGGCGATTTCGAAAATCACCCTTCCCACATCGCTTACCTTTATGGGCGAGCAGGCATTTGCAGAAACAAAACTTACGGATATTGTCATTCCTGAGAATGTAACCATGCTTTCAAAGGGAGTTTTCGCAAAGTGTAGCGAACTTGTTTCTGCCACTTTGCCCTCTTCTGTGACCATCATTGATAATCTTGCCTTTGGTTTTGACAGCAAATTGGCAAAGGTTGTTTATCTCGGCTCAAAGGTTCCGGAAATCGTTGATTACAGTGAGGATTATTATAGCCCGTTCTATCAGATTGCAGATGGTGCGAAACTCTATGTGCCTAAGGGCTGTGTGCAGGCATTCAAGGACGAGCATTGGAACGACTTCTTTACAATCGCAGAGAGCGACCATAGCATTCTGCAGCCTGTCAGCTTCGATCCAGCCGACGGAACCAAAGTGAGCGGCTATAAGCCCATGACTTTCAAGATTGAGTTCAACGAACCTGTGACTGTTGTTAATGAAAATCCCGATGTCGCTCTAAGAAAGAAAGCGTTGTTCTACCCGAACAGCTTGCCTACTGATGGCAGTTGGGTGGTAACGCTGAACTCAGATAAAAAATCGGTAAATGTTTGGAATAATGATGGTGATGGTGGTGTGAACTATTACAATTTCAATGAAAAGATTGAATACTTTGTTGTTATCCCATCAGGAATTGTGCGAAATGCACAAGGCGATATGAACGAGCGGCTTGTAATTAAGCTCGTCAATACAGAGTCAGATGGAATTGACGCCTCTAAGTTAAATAAAGGTAACGCGCCTGTTGTTGGGTATTATAATCTCAACGGACAACGAAATAATGGACTTGTCAAGGGTATCAACATTGTCAAATATGCCGATGGAACAGCAAAGAAGATTATTGTGAAATGATAGCAATCATGCCTTTTGCTTGACAGGATAGTGATGTGAGCAATAGGTGCTTGAATTGGGTAGGCGGTAAATGCCTTTTATGAATAACATTTACCTCCTACCCGTTTTTCTTCTTGTCTGTGATATCTCTATGAGCGATGTGGAATCGGAACATGACAACCCTAAAAATTAATAACCTTGTCTTTTGTAACCTCAAGTAAGCCATAAGAACTTAGCGAGAAGACTTGATTTTTTAAGATTTTCTTACCTCGAATTCGTATATGGATTATTCACTAAATTGAATCTGTTCAAATACGTGTTATTAGCTTGTCGCTTTCTCCCTCAAGTTGCTATTTTGTGTCAATATCAACAGCTTTATCTCCCTCCGGAGAGACATAGAAGAATATCGCCCTTCTCCATTTTAAGTTTTCCATTGGGTACGATGATTGACTTGCCACGCTTCACCATCATTACGAGCGTATTTTTAGGAATATTCATCTCTGAAAGCAAGTTGCCATTTTCAAGCATCTCATTCGTAAGGATGACTTCCTTTAGCTGAGAACCTAATTCTTCTGGTATTTCCACACCGAACTCATTGCCGGTTTTCTCCTCTGGCAAATCCAAATTGAGCTTGCGTGCAATAAAGGAAATGGTTGTTCCCTGTACGAGAAGCGAGATGAGGGTGATGAAGAACACTATATTAAATATGATGTCGGCACCTTCTATGTTGTTGATAAGAGGATAAGTGGCAAAAATAATCGGTACGGCACCACGAAGCCCGACCCAAGACAGAAAGGTTTTGGCACGCCAAGGAATCTTTGGATAAGGTAAAAGACAAATTATCACGCTTACAGGGCGAGAAACGAACATTATAAATAAGCCAATTGCGAGTGCCATTAAGCTCACCCCAGCCATTTCCGATGGATTGACGAGCAGTCCAAGTGTCAGAAAGAGTACAATCTGAAGTAGCCATGTGAGTCTGTCGAGAAAAGTTGCCATCTCGCGACGGTAGGATAAACGACTGTTGCCCACTACGAGCCCCGCAATGTAAACAGCGAGATAGCCGTTGCCATGCACGACATCCGTAAGCGTGAACGTAATAAAAACCATACACAGGAGAAGCACGGGATAGAGAGCCGTATTGGGTAAGTTAATATGATTGATTAACCAAACAGTTATGCGTCCTGCACAATAACCGATTGCTCCCCCTAACAAAAATTGTTCAAGTAGGTTGACGGCAAGTCCTTGGATAGAAAAATGCGTTCCGGAAAGTACTACGTCCATCAAAACTAAGGTGAGCATATAGGCCATGGGGTCATTACTTCCGCTCTCCAGTTCCAAAATGGGTCGTAGCCTATGCTTGAGTCCCATTCGTTGGGAGCGTAAGAGGTTAAAGACAGAGGCTGAGTCCGTGGATGACATAGTTGCAGCCAACAGCATGGAAACCATGAGCGAAAGCTTTACATCTATTCCTCCCCATTGTTATAAACCAAAAATAAAAGAACCAGTGAGGACAGTCGTCAGCACCACGCCAAGAGTTGAAAGGATTATGCCTGGGCCAATAATCGGTTTTATTTCTTTGTATTTTGTGTCCATTCCGCCTGAAAACAGAATGACGCTCAGGGCTATCATGCCTATAAACTGTGCATCTTTCGGACTGTCAAAGTGAAGTCCCAATCCTTCACTGCCGAATGCCATACCCGTGAAAAGAAAGAGTAGCAGCGTTGGAATGCCAAACCGATAACCTGTTTTGCTAATCAGGATGCTGATTAAAACAAGCAACGAACCAAGAAGGAATATATTTTCAGTAGTAAATGTCAGCATTCAAAATGTTGATTAAAAAACAATAAATTCGCTCTCGTAAAATAATGTCAATATCATATAATGCTACAAAGATAGTAATAAAATTGGACTAGTTGGGCAGAATAGTGCATAAATCCTTAAAAAATGAAAAATGGGAATGGGGATAGTGAGAACGTTTGGTCGCCATTGGGTAAATACGCACGATACAAAAGATACCTAAAAGTAGGCATGTAGCTGTGATTTTATCACGCATTTTGCTATCTATGGATTGCATTCTTTACCATGTAACATGTGTTTAATACCTAAATGTAGGTATCTTACTTTTTAAATTCATCTTTTTCTGCACACATGAAAAGAGCTGTGCATCGAAAAATACCAAATTTTAAGTATTGTGGCTATTCCGTAAACATACTAATTTTGCACCGTCAAAAGTTAGAAACAATTCGCTAAGCAATCAATGCTGCCCATGCGACAGTAATTTACTTAAACCAACAAATATAGTATGAGAAAAGAATGGAGAAGCTTCACCGGCACTAAATGGGTTGATGAGGTGAACATGCGAGAGTTTATTCAGAATAACTATACCTCCTACGAGGGCAATGAGGATTTCCTTGCAGGTCCAACTAAGGCTACCAAGCAACTCTGGGACAAACTGAAAGAACTTCAGAAAGAAGAGCGTGCCAAGGGTGGTGTCCTTGATATGGAAACCGAAGTGGTTTCAAGTATGACAGCATACGGTGCTGGTTACATCGATGAGAGCATCAAGGACTTGGAGAAAGTTGTAGGACTGCAGACCGACAAGCCTCTCAAGCGTGCTTTCATGCCTTACGGTGGCATCAAGATGGCTGAGCAGGCATGTACCACTTATGGCTACCAGCCATCAGAGAAGTTGCACGAAATCTTTACGAAATATTGCAAGACACACAACGACGGTGTGTTCGATGCTTACACAGATGAGATGAGGCTCGTGCGCCACAACCACATTCTCACTGGTTTGCCTGACACATACGGCCGTGGTCGTATCGTGGGCGACTATCGTCGTGTGGCTCTTTATGGTATCGACTTCCTTATTGAGGAGAAGAAGAAAGACCTCAAGAATTGCGGTGACGGGACAATGACCGATTATACCATCCGTCTGCGTGAGGAGATTTCAATGCAGATCAAGGCATTGAACGAAATGAAGGAGATGGCCAAGATATACGGTTATGACATTTCACAGCCAGCCAATAACGCTCGTGAGGCCGTACAATGGCTCTACTTCGGCTATCTTTCAGCCATCAAGACTCAAAACGGCGCAGCCATGTCAGTGGGTCGAGTATCCACTTTCCTTGATATCTACATCACACGTGATATGCAAGAAGGTACATTGACCGAGGAAGAGGCACAGGAATTGATCGACCATTTGGTTATGAAATTCCGCATGGTGAAGTTCGCTCGTATTCCTTCTTACAACCAACTCTTCTCTGGCGACCCAGTTTGGGCAACTTTGGAGATGGCAGGTCTGGGCATGGACGGGCGATCGATGGTCACAAAGAACGACTTCCGTTTTCTCCACACCTTGGAAAACATGGGTCCATCGCCAGAACCTAACCTGACGGTGCTCTATTCGCCAGCCCTTCCTGAGGGATTCAAGAAATATGCTGCCAAAATTTCGGTTAAGACAAGTTCCATTCAGTATGAGAACGACGAGGTGATGCGTCCAGTATGGGGCGACGATTACTCCATCTGCTGTTGTGTTTCGGCAACACAGACAGGTAAGGAGATGCAGTTCTTCGGTGCGCGTGCCAACCTCGCAAAGTGTTTGACCTATGCCATCAGCGGCGGTGTCGATGCCAAGACTCGCGAACAGTGCGGTCCGGCTCTCCGTCCTATTGAGGGCGACGTTGTGACATACGAGGAATTCATGCCGAAGTTTATGGATATGATGGAGTGGCTTGCGGGAATTTACGTTAACACCCTGAACCTCATCCACTACATGCACGACAAATATTTCTACGAAGCTGCAGAATTGGCCCTCATAGATACCAATGTCCGCCGTACTTTCGCAACTGGTATTGCTGGCTTCAGCCATGTGGTTGACTCCATTTCGGCCATCAAGTATGCGAAGGTGAACATCATTCGCGATGAGACGGGTTTCCCACTTGAGTTCAAGACCGAAGGCGAGTTCCCACGTTATGGTAACGACGACGATCGTGCGGACAACATCGCTGTATGGTTGCTCAAGACATTTGTGGGCATGATTAAGAAACACCACACCTACCGTGATTCAGAGCCGACCACAAGTATCCTGACCATTACGTCGAATGTGGTTTACGGTAAATATACCAGTAACATGCCTGACGGTCGTCCGGCAGGTGCTCCGCTTGCTCCAGGTGCCAATCCTTCATACGGAGCTGAGAAGAACGGACTTCTGGCCTCACTCAACTCTGTTGCGAAGTTGCCTTACGAGTATGCGCTCGATGGCATTTCCAATACCCAGACGATTGCTCCGAGCACATTGGGGCACAACGAGGAGGAACAGGCCAACACGCTTGTAGGTGTCATGGACGGCTACTTCGGTCGTGGGGCTCACCATTTGAACGTTAATGTGTTCGGTGTCGAGAAGCTCATCGACTGCATGGAGCATCCAGAGAAGGAAGAATATGCCAACTTCACCATCCGCGTGAGTGGATATGCGGTTAAGTTCATCGACCTGACCCGTGAGCAACAGGAGGACGTTATCGCACGTCAGTCGCACAACAGAATGTAATATCCTCTCCCAACCCCTCCAAATAGGAGGGGATGAGGGAGATTGTTTTTATTGTCGAAGCGAGGCTATCGACCATTGACGTCATCATGACCGTCGATTGCTGCTGACGATTGTGGTCCCTCACAATGAAGATAGCAAGGACAAACTTACACCGAAACAATATATGATGATATCGAACGATAACGAGACGAATCTGTCAGAGCCCAAGGTTTTCTATCAGACTGGCGAACTGGAAAGGGTGGATGCTGATACGAGGGCGCGCGTTCATTCTACAGAGTCCTTTGGTTCTGTCGATGGACCGGGCATCCGTTTCATTGTCTTTCTGAAGGGTTGCGCCATGCGTTGTCGCTATTGTCATAATCCAGACACATGGAATCCAGAGACCGATAAGCTCATGACGCCCGACGAACTTCTTGCGCAGGCGGTGCGATACCGCAGCTACTGGGGAAAGAACGGCGGCATTACGGTCAGTGGCGGTGAGGCTTTGCTGCAGATTGATTTCCTCATCGATTTCTTTCGCAAAGCCAAAGCACAGGGCATTCACACCTGTCTCGACACATCGGCACAGCCATTCCGCCGTACTGGTTCATTCTTTGTTAAGTTTCAGGAGCTCATGCGCTACACCGACTTGCTCCTGTTCGACATCAAGCATATTGATTCAGCCGAGCATAAGAAATTGACCGGATATTCCAATGAGAACATTCTCGACTGCATCCGTTATCTTTCGGAAATCAAAAAGCCCGTCTGGATTCGCCACGTGCTGGTTCCCACCATCACCGATAAGGAGGAGTATCTCTACCAGTTGCGCGATTTTATCGCAACACTCACGAACGTTGAGCGGATAGAGGTGTTGCCTTATCACACATTAGGGGTTTATAAATGGGAAAATCTCAATATGTCTTACGAGCTGAAAGATATTCCAGAGCCGACACAAGAGAGTGTAGAGCATGCGCAGAAGCTCCTAAGTGGAAACCTGTGATTTGTATAGCTTATGTTAGATTGAATTATTTTTTTGCAAATAACTTATGCCTGCCAATAGATTGCGAAACCTATGGCAGGCTTTTTTCTGTTGTTTATATTCGTGTTCTTGGTGAATTTCGTGACGCCCGTATCGAAAATGGTATTGGCTGTCGAGATGCCGCCAAACGGTTCTACGTCGAAGAAGGCACAGTTGACACCTTCTTTGAAAGTGGGGGGTGTGCCCTTTCTCGCCAGCTAATATTTTTGGCTTGTCCGTCAGTATGATGTGCCTGGCCTTTACGTCAAACTTGATGGCCCTTCCGTCGGCCATCAAATCAGCTCAGATATCTCCCTTTCATCTTAGCCACGCAGCTTTCCATGGCAGCTAATCCGTCGTTGGGCGCGATGGCTGCGCTGGCTCTTTTGATTAGGGTGTTTCCGATTTGTATTTTGGGTATCTTACAGAATGAGACTTTTCACAGATTGCCGTTGGAATCTAATGCCTCTCACCATCCGTCAGGAACGATGCCGGACTCCTGTGCATCGAAAAGTATCGTGTTGGAGCAACCTGTGTCGAATAGAAAAGTGGCAGTCTTGTTGCCAATGCGCACATCAAGCAAGATACGGTGTCCCTCAAATCGGATGGGAATCGTATCGACGAAGTTCTTTCTGGTTATCTGCATGGATTCGTTGCGACGTGCGGCGCAGATGGTTGTCGCCCTGAGAAGAACCATTAATACTGATATGTTGAAAAATTATCTTGCCATTTGGCGATTAACGGAAATCCGTCCGAAATGTTGTATCTGTTCGACGGAGATGGCAGAAGGCTGAATTATGGTCCTCATTCTACACCAAATCCTATTGCCCGGCATTGATAACGTGGTCTCGCACATGAGGCAGTCGCTTAACTCAGCACATCCGCTCATGACTGGTAGGGGATGAAATGTAAAAGGTGCACAACTGCAAATTCCTTCGCTTGTTGTGCACCTCTTGGCTGTCATCAGACAACCTTCGGTGTCTCTCCTGAAAATAATCAATCTATTTACCTTTAAACCAAACCCTAATCCCTAAAAACAATCTCTATTTACCTATTCAACCAAGACCTATCGTCTTATACTAACTTAAACAATTCTATTAATCCGCTTTATCTTTTGCAAAGATATATATAAGTTATCGATTGCACAAGAAAAATGAACGTAAAGAATTGAAAATCACTCCTTTTTTGATTTATATCAACAAAAAAGAGCCTTTTAAGGCTCAAAATGGGCTTTCTGGGAGCGATTTTTAGACAAACTATCATCCATTTTTTGTCTCCGTCAAGCCATCCGCACCCGCCGAATCTCATTTCTCTCGGATTATGCTTGTCGTTATTCTGAAAAATCACTACTTTTGCCGTGCGGGAGACAAACAATACTCGCTAAAGGAAAGGACGGTGGGCAGCATGAATAAATTGTTTTATTGTTTTTTGTTGACAACACTTCTTTGCGGTTGCAAGGAGCGGAAAGAGCCGCAGGCACCCGTTCGACAACCTGTCACGACCGAATGTGTGGAGAAAGGCAACCAGCGTGTCAGATCTTTGAACCAGCGGAATGCTGGTTTCGTATCGACTGCCATGCAGACGGTCGAGGTCAGTGAGCAATGCTTCGGTGTCAAAGAACCATCGCTGTTGGACAGGCTGCCGAGGGTTGATGATGTGTCGCGAAAAGATTCTGCGCTTATCAGCCAATTGAACGAAGGAGATGTGTTCTTGTTGCAGCCTGGCGAGAAGGGACTGGTGCAGATGGAAGATGCGACCAAGATGCTCGTGCGCTTTCAGGTGGCCGAATTGTGGATTTGGAAATCGAATGTCATCCAGCGGGATCGTTGAGAGATTGGGGACGTTACCCCTTCCGGACTGTTCTTTTTATTATTTTGTCAAAAAAGTTTACCCAAAAACAGTGTTGGCTCTCCGTCGGTTCTGGAAAAACAGAACTTATTGTTTCAGTCATCGGCAAACGTTTTTTGAGTTTTCAAGCCACGATCAACGGTAACCCTCATGCGATAGCTGACCTTTCATCAGCCAAAGGCACAGCGTTGGCGGTAGGGTAGCAGACGTTTGGTCTCGCAAAAGGTCAGCTATGGGCAACAAAAAGACGGACGAAATTGTGTTTTTTTCTTAGCAAACCATGCGTAAATTCTTAATTGCTTGATTATCATTTGTTTATATTCTCGCTCATTTTTCGCTTATTTGCAACGAGGGGAGGAGTGGTTTTGAAATACGCAAGATATGGCAGGCTGTGTGTAAAGATTTTTGACAGTTCTGAAAGAGATTGCTCACAATTTTCAAAATGAGCATAAATATCCTTTTTATGACATTTTATCATTTAAAAGTTTGCGCATCTAAAATTTATGATTATATTTGAACCTATTATCAAATAACATTTTAAAATCAGTAAAATAAATATGAAATCGGATTTTGAGATCGCCCATGAGGCAACGTTGGAGCCTATTGAGGCAATAGCGAAAAAAGTAAATATTCCAGTTGGTGAATTAGAACTCTATGGCAAGCACATCGCCAAAGTTCCTTACAGACAGATTGATGAGGAGAAAGTAAAAAAGTCGAAACTGATTCTTATCACCGCCATTACACCGACAAAGACCGGTATCGGTAAGACTACTGTCAGCGTGGGACTTGCACTCGGTATGAACCGCATTGGCAAAAAAGCCATTACGGCACTCCGTGAGCCGTCGCTCGGTCCATGCTTCGGTATGAAGGGCGGTGCGGCTGGAGGTGGTTATGCACAGGTGCTGCCAATGGAGAAAATCAATCTCCACTTCACTGGCGACTTTCATGCCATCACATCGGCCAACAACATGATTTCGGCTTTGCTTGACAACTACATCTACCAGCATCAGAACGAAGGGTTCGGTATGCGAGAGGTGTGGTGGCGCAGAGTGCTCGACGTCAATGACCGCAACTTGCGTACTGTGGTGACTGGCCTTGGCACCCGTACGGACGGTGTGGTGATGGAGAACGGATTCAATATTACCCCTGCATCTGAGATTATGGCTATCCTTTGCCTGGCGCAGAACGAGGAGGATCTTTATCAACGCATAGATAACATCATTCTTGGAATCACTCTTGAGGGAAAACCACTGCGTGTAGGCGACTTGAAGATTACAGGCTCGATAGTGGCTTTGCTGAAAGATGCCTTCAACCCAAACCTCGTTCAGACAATTGAGAATACGCCAGCATTTATTCATGGTGGTCCGTTCGCCAATATTGCACACGGTTGCAGCAGTATCATTGCCACCAAAATGGCAATGACTTACGGTGACTATTGCATCACAGAGGCAGGTTTCGGTGCTGACTTGGGTGCTGAGAAATTCCTCGATATCAAGTGTCGCAAGGCTGGAATCTCACCAGTACTGACTGTACTTGTGGCCACTGCTCAGGCGTTGAAGATGCATGGAGGGGTTGATGAGAAGGAAATCAGCAAGCCCAACGTTAATGGAGTAAGAGCGGGATTGGCCAACATGGATAAGCATATTGCCAATCTGCAAGCTTTCGGACAGTCGGTGGTAGTCTGCCTGAACCGCTTTGCCTCCGATACCGACGAAGAACTGGAAATCGTTGAGCAGCATTGTAAGGAACTGGGCATAGGCTTCGCTCTGAATACGGCCTTCACCGATGGTGGAAAGGGTGCCGAGAATTTGGCCCGGCTGGTGGTTGAGACGATTGAAAAGAATCCTTCAAAACCACTGAAACTTGCCTACTATGAGACGGATAGCATTGAGACCAAGGTGAACAAGGTGGCGAAGAACATCTACGGCGCAAAGGAAGTCATTATACTTTCGAGGGCAAAGAAACAGTTGGCGCTCATCAAGCAATTGGGATTCGACAAATATCCAGTCTGCATTGCCAAGACACAGTATTCCTTCTCTGAGGACCCCAAGGCTTACGGTATGCCCAAAGACTTTGAGATGACCATCCGTGAGTTCGTCATCAACTCAGGTGCGGAGATGATTGTTGCCATAGCTGGAAATATTATGCGTATGCCAGGATTACCGAAGAGCCCGCAGGCAGAGCGCATCGAGGTCGTTAACGGTGTCATCGAAGGTCTGTCGTAAAGCCAAGAGAGTTATATTTGCCTAATTTCTATAGAGATTACGCTCTTCATCGATGCTTTCGGTTGAGCAAATCCAATTTCATGATGGAAGAACGGCAAATCAAAACTCAAATATAAAAGAAGGATTTAGACAGTCCTTCTTGCAAAGACAATAAAAGAGTCATATCATCTTTCACTATCAGAGACTGATATGACTCTTTTTGTTTTGTGATTGACTATCAGTAATTCCCTTGGGTGTTCATTTGGGAGGCTTGACCACTCAGATAAAGTTATAATGGAATTGCTTGAGCGGAACAGTTGTTTTTTACTCCAATCGCTCATTAGATCCTGTGCTGATTTTATTTGATGGTCGGGCCACTTGTTTGTCATTCTTTTGAAGACGTAGCGGACTACGGCGATAGAGAATGGCAGGAACGTTGGCGACACACGAATGCAATCGGTCAGGAAGCCTCATCCTCGTCATCTCATGGTGAAACCACAGTCAAATGACCGATTCGGATTTAATGTATCGTCATACAGAAAACGATCTGGCATCCGACAGCTAATGCCACGGAAAGGCACCATACATACCATTTGTTTTTCAAATAGCAGACCAAACCACCCACAATGGCGACAAGGTCAATTAAATCGAGCCATAAGATATTCCAACTATTTTTGAAGCCGAATAGCAACCAGTTGATATCTCCAATATACCGTGCTACTAAAATGCCGAGTACTATAGTGCTGCAAGCTACCGTCTCTGATTGATACCGTTTTAGCAGATACCATGTAAGGAGTAACAGAAAAATGCTGTCAAGTATGTGCAGAATATGGGATGTTTCTACCAACTTCGCTGAAAAAAACATCAACAACAAATAGGAAAGCGTAATCGCAAAAGCTTTCAATGCGGCAAAAAAGTTCGTTTTATTCATAATAAGATAAAAAATATAGTGTGAGTTTGACGAAAAATTTAGTCCGGAAAGGGCTCATGATAAATTATTTATCTCTTTCTATTTATGAGCACAAATATAATAAAAATAAATTGTAAAAAAAAGACTTCTGTAAATTAAGGATGTTTAACGCATATGCTTCTTGATGTTTTCCTTTGTTATCCTGTTTCTTATGGCATGATGAAATTTTGCCATTGGTTCTTAACAATATGGAAATCCAGAGTTTCTAAAGAGGTATCACACTTACTTTTCCATAGGAGAAATATGCATTTTATTCGGACTTTACGTTTGCTCGTAAATAGTAGAAGCAGTGGAAGCTCTGTTTAAAAATATTTTTTTTTCTCCTTATTATTATGTTGTTATGCAAAAAATGAGTACCTTTGCGCCTCAAAGTCGTTAAGGAGTTTCACTGAAAGTGGAAGCCGAACATTATGGACAAAATATAAAACAAACATACATAAAACTTCAGAGATGAAAATTTCATTTGAAAATCCAGACAAAGTCAATGGCCTTATGACCTTGACAGTCGAAGAAGCAGACTATAAGGAAGATGTTGAGAAGACACTGAAAGACTATCGCAAACGTGCCAACATTCCAGGTTTCAGGCCGGGTCAGGTACCAATGGGAATGATTAAGCGTCAGGTTGGGCCACAGGTCAAGATGGATGCCATCAACAAACTCTTAGGCGAAAATCTTCAGAAATATATCACCGACAACAAGATACAGATGCTCGGTCAGCCAATGTCTGCTGAAGGGCAGGAAGCTGTTGACTTGGAGAAGCCCGCTCCTTACACTTTCAAGTTCGATATCGCTGTCGCACCAGAGTTCAAGGTTGAGTTGACAGAGAAGGATACAATTGAATATTACGAAATCAAGGTTGATGACAAACTCATCGACCAGCAGGTGGAGATGTTCGCAAGTCGCGCAGGCCACTACGACAAGGTGGAGGAATATGATGGCGACAAGCGTGATATGCTTAAGGGTGACCTTCGTGAGCTTGATGAAAACGGCAACACACTTGAGGGTGGCGTGACTGTTGAGGCTGCCGTTTTGATGCCACAGTACATCAAGGTGGAAGATCAGAAGAAGCTCTTCGATGGAGCAAAACTCGGCGATATTATCACATTCAACCCACGCAAGGCATACCCAGACAACGATGCGGAGGTAGCGTCTTTGCTGAAGATCGACAGTGCAGAGGTGGCAAACCACACTGGCGACTTCTCTTATCAGATAACAGAAATCTCGCGTTTCGTGAATGCAGAGAACAATAAAGAACTCTGGGACAATGTGTATGGTAAGGAGGCTGACATCAAAGATGAGAAACAATTCCGCGAAACCATAGCTACTGGCCTGAAAGGACAGCTTGAGGGCGACTCAGACTATAAGTTCATTCAGGATGTCCGTGCTTACGCAGAGAAGAAAGTGGGAAAACTCCAGTTCCCAGATGCCATCTTGAAGCGAATCATGTTGGCCAATAATCAGGACAAGGGACAGGAATTTGTTGACAAGAACTACGACATGAGCGTCAAGGAGCTGACATGGCATCTTATCAAGGAGCAGCTGGCAGTGGCAAACGGTGTGAAAGTCGAGGATGCTGACGTACGTGAGAGTGCCATTCAGATGGCTCGTGCACAGTTCGCCCAGTACGGTATGAACAATGTTCCTGACGAATACCTGAAGAATTACGCAGATGAGGTGTTGAAAAAGCGCGAGAATATCGACCAATTCGTTGAGGCTGCGCTTGACCGTAAGCTATCTGCTACCTTGAAGAAGGTCGTGAAGCTGAAGAAAAAGAAGGTGACTCTCGATGAGTTCAATAAGCTCGCAGCTCCAGCAGAAAATGCATAAGTAAAGATTTCTTTACTATTACATAAGGAAGAGGTTGGATTTTTACCCGCATTCTCTTGATAAAAGAAATGCGAAAGGTAAGAATTCAACCTCTTTTCAAGGATGTACGGAGATGTAAATTATGAAATCTCATCATCGAAGAGAAAAAAAAGTTTCCATTTTGTTGATAGTTTCTCTTTTTTTTGATTATCTTTGTGTTATAATACATAGAAGCCTATTGTTCAGAACGGCATAATCTTTGTAAACAAGACAAATATAATAAGGAGGCGAAGGCTTCTGTTTTATCTAATTATTATTTAACGAAAGAAAACTAATGAATGACTTTAGAAAGTTTGCTACCAAGCATTTGGGGATGAATGGGATGGCGCTTGACGACGTGCTGAGCGTGCAGCAGCAATACTTGAACCCATATATTCTGGAGGAACGCCAGTTGAACGTGACGCAGATGGACGTGTTCTCGCGATTGATGATGGACCGTATCATCTTCCTTGGCACACAGATTGACGACTATACTGCCAACACTCTACAGGCGCAACTTTTGTACTTGGACTCAGTTGACCCAGGGAAGGACATTTCAATCTACATCAATTCCCCTGGCGGAAGTGTGACGGCAGGTCTTGGTATCTACGACACCATGCAGTTTATCTCCAGCGATGTGGCAACCATCTGTACGGGAATGGCCGCCTCTATGGCCGCTGTACTGTTGGTTTCAGGACAGGAGGGCAAACGTTCAGCGCTCCCACACAGCCGGGTGATGATTCATCAGCCGTTAGGTGGTGTGCAGGGACAGGCTTCCGACATAGAAATCGAGGCAAAGGAAATCCTGAAATTCAAGAAAGAACTTTATACAATCATCAGCCATCATTCACACCAGACGTACGAAAAGGTTTACAAAGACAGCGACCGCAACTACTGGATGGATGCCGAAGAGGCGAAAGCATACGGAATGATCGATGCTGTATTAAAAAGAAAGCAAGACGATGCCTCAAAATAAATGTAGCTTTTGTGGTAGGAGCGAAAAGGATGTAAATCTCCTGATAACAGGCTTGAATGGTTATATCTGCGATGACTGCGCCCAACAGGCCTACAATATTGTGATGCAGGCGGGGATTCTGGCTGGTAAAAAGCCTGAGTCGAGCGGCAATTTCAAGTTGAAGAAGGTGCCGAAGCCCAAGGAAATCAAGGAGTATCTCGACGAATACATCATCGGACAGGACGAGGCGAAACGCTATCTCGCGGTATCGGTTTATAATCACTACAAAAGGTTGCAGCAACCGAAGCAAGATGACGGAGTGGAAATTGAGAAAAGCAACATCATTATGGTAGGTTCCACAGGCACGGGAAAGACCCTTTTGGCCCGGACCATTGCCAAATTGCTGCAAGTTCCATTTACCATTGTTGACGCAACCGTATTCACGGAGGCCGGTTATGTAGGCGAAGACGTGGAAAGCATCCTCTCCCGTCTCCTGCAGGTGGCCGATTACGATGTGGAAGCTGCAGAACGCGGCATCGTCTTTATCGATGAGATAGACAAGATAGCCCGAAAGAGCGACAATCCCAGCATAACGCGTGACGTTAGTGGAGAAGGCGTTCAGCAAGGCTTATTGAAGCTGCTCGAAGGCACAATGGTCAACGTGCCCCCCAAGGGCGGCCGCAAACATCCGGACCAGGATTACATCCACGTTGATACCAAAAATATCTTGTTTATTTGTGGAGGGGCTTTCGATGGCATAGAGCGCAAGATCGCCCAGCGATTAAACACCCACGTTGTCGGGTATAACTCGGTGCAGAACGTGGCCAAAATAGACAAGAACGACCTGATGAAATACGTGCTTCCTCAAGATTTGAAGTCGTTTGGTCTGATACCAGAAATCATCGGTCGTCTTCCAGTGCTCACCTATCTGAATCCGTTGGACCGTGCGGCCTTGAGAAAGATACTTGTCGAACCTAAGAACTCCATTGTCAAGCAATATGTGAAGCTCTTCGAAATGGATGGAATCGCCCTTACCTTCACCGATGAGGCATTGGATTACATCGTTGATAAGGCAGTTGAATACAAACTTGGCGCTCGCGGACTGCGTTCCATCGTCGAGGCGGTAATGATAGACACCATGTTTGACATGCCTTCACGCAGAATAAAGAAGTACGAGGTGACGGCCGATTATGCTCGGCAGCAGCTTGACAAAGCTCACCTTCAGAAACTCGATACTGCCTGACACTCAAACCACAAGCATCCGTAGGCTGAAAGGCCGACGGTTGCCGTGGATAAATCCTAAACATACCATACAGAAGACTGGAATATACAAACTATTAACATGACAAAGACGGTTAATCTGACAGAAAAACTTAAGCATTATTTCGGCTTTGACAAGTTCAAGGGCGAACAGGAGGCCATTATCCGTAACGTGCTTGAAGGTAATGACACCTTTGTGTTGATGCCGACAGGTGGTGGAAAGAGTCTTTGTTACCAACTTCCATCGCTCATCATGGATGGGACAGCCATTGTTATCTCGCCTTTGATAGCACTGATGAAGAATCAAGTAGATGTCATCAATGGTATCAGCGAGAATGATGGAGTGGCTCATTACCTGAATTCCTCACTGAAAAGGGGGGAAATTGATAAAGTGAAGGCCGACATCACTTCAGGCAAGACCAAACTCTTGTACGTTGCTCCCGAATCGTTGAACAAGGAGGAGAGTGTGGAATTCTTCAAATCTGTCAAGATTAGCTTCTATGCCATCGACGAGGCCCATTGCATTTCGGAATGGGGCCACGACTTCCGTCCCGAATACCGAAAGATACGAATAGCCATTGACCAGATAGGAAAAGCCCCCATCATCGCATTGACGGCTACTGCCACAGACAAGGTACGTACGGACATCATCAAAAGCCTGGACATTGAGGATTGTACTGAATTTAAAAGCTCCTTTAACCGTCCAAATCTCTATTATGAGGTAAGGGCGAAAAAGAACGAGGACGACACGAACAAACAGATTATCAAGTTCATCAGACAACATTCCGGCAAGAGTGGAATCATCTACTGTTTGTCGCGAAAGAAGGTCGAAGAACTTGCGGCTGTGCTGTTGGCCAACGACATTAAGGCAGCGCCTTACCATGCCGGACTCGACTCAGAGACACGCTCTAAGACGCAGGATGATTTCCTCATGGAAGAAATCGATGTTATCGTGGCAACGATAGCCTTTGGAATGGGAATCGACAAACCCGACGTGCGCTTCGTCATCCATTACGACATCCCTAAGAGTCTTGAGGGTTACTATCAGGAGACTGGTCGTGCGGGAAGAGACGGCGAGGAGGGCATCTGTATCGTATTCTACTCGAAGAACGACCTGTTGAAACTTGAGAAATTCATGGAGGGAAAGCCCGTAGCCGAACAGGACATAGGCCGTCAGCTTCTGCAGGAGACAGAGGCTTACGCCGAATCCTCCGTCTGCCGCCGCAAACTACTCTTGCATTATTTTGGTGAAGACTACCCGAAGGATAATTGCGAGATGTGCGACAACTGCTTGCATCCGAAGAAAAAGATTGAGGGCGAGAAACCTCTGTTGATTGTCTTGCAAGCTGTGAAGGCGCTGAAGGAGAATTTCAGGCAGGAGTATGTCATCGATTTCGTGAAAGGACGCGGAACCGACGACCTCAAAGAACACAAGCACGACGAACTGGAAGAGTTCGGTTCGGGCGAAGACGAGGATCCGAAGATATGGAATCCGGTAGTGAGACAAGCTCTGCTGGAAGGCTTCCTGAAAAAGGACGTTGAAAACTACGGAATTCTGAAACTGACTTCAGCCGGAAAGCGGTTCATGAAAAAACCAACGTCATTCATGATTGTCATGGATGCGGAGTTCAAATCGGAGGAGGAAGAAGAGGATATCATAGGCGGAACGGCCGTTCTCGACCCTGAACTCTTTGCCATGCTGAAAGATTTGCGCAAGAACATGGCGCGCAAACAAGACATTCCGCCTTATGTAATTTTCCAAGACCCGTCGTTAGAGCAAATGTCGATGATGTACCCCATCACCGAACAGGAGCTGCTGAACATCCAAGGTGTGGGTGCAGGCAAGGCAAAACGCTACGGAGCTGAGTTTTGTAAACTCATTAAGAAGTATTGCGAGGAAAAAGGCATCGAGCGTCCGGAGGAGTTGAGGGTGCGAACGGTGGCCAAGAAGTCCATGAAGAAGGTGAAAATCATACAAGGCATTGACCGCAAGTTGCCACTTGACGATATTGCGATAGCAGAAGGCATGGAATTTGAGGAGTTGCTGTCTGCAATCGAGGAGATTGTCTATAGTGGCACAAAGTTGAACATCGACTATTTTCTCGAAGATGTCTATGACGAGGATAAGATTGATGACATCTACGACTATTTCATGAATAGCAAGACCGATAGCCTCGACGAAGCCATCAGGGAACTAGAGGACGACTATACTGAAGAGGAGATACGGCTGGTGCGCATCAAATTCATTTCGGAGATGGCGAACTAAATTGGAATGCCGTTGAATCGAATTAAAAAACGGCTGTTGCACGGCGATGGGGCAACAGTCGTTTTTTTGTGTCAAGTCAGCGAATGCAATCTCATTGGTGACCTATTGAGACACGAAAGGTCACCTTTCACACGGTAAAAGGTTATCTTTTGAAAGGCGGTTGTTATTGTGTTGGTTTACAGGATGTTGCAAGACTATTGTCGAGCATTTGTTTTCACCCATTTTTTAGTTGGTCAGTTCAATCATCACAAGTGCACAGACGGTCAGTATTCGCTTGTTTCAGAGCAATACAGACCTATGGAGTTAAATACTTTTAATTAAGGTGTAGAAATTCAGTAAAATAGCGGCGGATGTGATTTATTATTGTTAATTTTGCACGCAATAAATTTCTAAATACACTATGTCATCATTTGTTGCAGATAAAATTGTCATGGACGGATTGACCTACGATGACGTCCTTTTAATTCCAGCTTATTCAGAGGTACTGCCCAAGGGGGTAGAGTTGAAAACCAAGTTCTCGCGAAACATCGAGCTGAATATCCCATTCGTTACAGCAGCCATGGATACCGTTACCGAAAGCTCAATGGCCATTGCTATTGCTCGCGAAGGTGGAATCGGTGTGATGCATAAGAATATGACCATTGAAGAGCAGGCACGTCAGGTAGCCATCGTAAAGCGTGCGGAGAATGGCATGATTTACGATCCAGTGACCATCCGCAAGGGACGCACCGTCAGGGAAGCCTTGGCAATGATGGCTGAATATCATATCGGCGGTATTCCCGTTGTCGATGAGGCCAATCATCTTGTAGGTATCGTAACGAACCGCGACTTGCGTTTCGAGCGTCGCTTCGACAAGACAATAGACGAAGTGATGACAAAGGAGAATCTTGTCACGACTCATGCTCAGACCGATTTGTCGGCCGCAGCTCAAATCCTTCAGGAAAACAAAATCGAGAAGCTGCCGGTTGTCGATAATGAAAATCATTTGATAGGTCTGATTACCTATAAAGACATTACGAAGGCAAAGGACAAACCTATGGCCTGCAAGGACGAGAAGGGCCGTTTGCGCGTAGCAGCTGGAGTCGGTGTCACTATCGACACCATGGAACGTGCACAGGCGCTGGTCGATGCGGGCGTTGATGCTATTGTTATCGATACAGCACACGGACATTCGCAAGGTGTGATTGGCAAATTGCACGATGTAAAGTCAGCTTTCCCCAATCTCGACGTAGTGGTGGGCAACATTGCAACAGGTGAAGCGGCTAAATTCTTGGTTGAGAACGGCGCTGACGCTGTGAAAGTTGGCATCGGCCCTGGCTCAATCTGTACGACCCGTGTCGTTGCTGGTGTGGGCGTTCCGCAGCTGAGTGCCATCTACGACGTATGTTCAGCGTTGAAAGGCACGGACGTACCATTGATAGCAGATGGCGGACTGCGCTATTCGGGCGACATTGTGAAGGCATTGGCAGCCGGTGGCAACTGTGTGATGATAGGCTCGCTTGTTGCAGGTACTGAAGAATCGCCAGGCGACACCATCATTTTCAACGGTCGTAAGTTCAAGAGCTATCGGGGTATGGGCTCGCTTGAGGCCATGGAGCAGAAGAACGGTTCGCGCGACCGCTATTTCCAGAGCGATGTGAGCGACAACAAGAAACTGGTTCCAGAAGGAATCGCAGGCCGTGTTCCTTACAAAGGCACAGTACAGGAGGTTATCTACCAGCTCGTAGGTGGCTTACGCTCAGGCATGGGCTACTGTGGCGCCGCATCGATTGAACAGTTGCACAATGCCAAGTTTACCCGAATCACCAATGCCGGTGTCATGGAGAGTCATCCACACGATATCACCATCACAAGCGAGGCTCCCAACTATTCCCGTCCGGAATAATCGGTGGAAGAGGTGTATCGGAAGAATGCGGAAAAATTCTATACGATTAATATTAAAATCCCTTATAGAAGGGAATAATAAAGAGAAATCTTAATGATGAGACTAAAGGCACTATTTGCAGCTCTCATGCTGTTCAGCACATGGGGTTGGGCACAGAACGACCCGGCGATAATGACCATCAACGGCCAGCCTGTCAGTCGTTCGGAATTTGAGTATTCCTATAATAAGAATAATGCTGATGGAGTGATTGACAAGAAGAGTGTCGAAGAATACGTTGACTTGTTTGTCAACTATAAGTTGAAGGTTCAGGCGGCCTTGGATGCCAAGCTCGATACGTTGAAATCTTTCAAGCAGGAATTTCTCACTTACCGCAATCAGCAAATCCGTCCGGCGATGATTGACGATTCGGACGTGGAGGCAGAGGCTCAAAAAATCTATAGAGAAACAAAGCTGCGCATCGACAGTAACGGTGGCTTGTTTCGATGTGCGCATATTCTGCTCTCGTTGAACCAGCGGGCTGGGAGTGCCGAGCAGGAGACGATTAAGAACCGTGCCGACTCTGTTTACAATGCGATCATGAAAGGGGCGAGCTTTTCCGAAATGGCAAGAAGGTATTCTGGAGACAAAGCTTCGGCTGTCAATGGTGGCAATCTGCCATTGCTTTCCAAAGGACAGACGGTAGCAGAGTTTGAGAATGCCTTGCTGCAGTTGAAGCCTGGTGAGGTGAGCCGTCCGGTTCTCTCACCTTTCGGCTATCACATTATCAAATTGATAGGCAAGGAAAGTCTTCAGCCATACGATTCGTTGAAGGCTGACATCCATCAGTTTATTGAAGTTCGCAACCTTCGTGAACAGATTATAGACCAAAAGCTGCAAGAACTTTCCTCCAAGGCTGGAGAAGGAATTACGCCCGAACAGTTGTTGGATCAGAAACTTGCAGAGATGGAGGCCAAGGACCCTGACTTGAAGAACTTGGTCCGTGAATATCACGACGGGTTGCTGTTGTTTGAGATTAGCAACCGCACTGTCTGGACGAAAGCAGCCAAGGATGAGGCTGGTTTGCAAGCCTTTTTCAAAAAGAATAAGAAGAATTACAAATGGGATAAGCCCCGTTTCAAGGGCATTGCTTACCATGTGAAGGACAAAGCCGACGTGAATGCGGTGAAGAAAAGCGTCAAAGGCCTGCCGTTTGACCAGTGGGCTGACAAGTTGCGTACAACTTTCAACAACGACAGCATCATTCGTATCCGCGTGGAAAAAGGCATCTTCAAGGAAGGCGACAACTCGTTGGTTGACCGCGAGGTGTTCAAGAAAAATGTGGAAGTTAAGCCCACAAAGGATTATCCTATTGATGCCGTTTTCGGTACGAAGCTGAAAGCTCCGAAGGAAATGAGAGATGTCCGCGGACTGGTCACCTCCGACTATCAGGAAGCATTGGAGAAGGAATGGGTGGCTGAGCTGAGGAAGAAATATAATGTAGTGATCAATCGTGATGTGTTGGCTACGGTCAACAAGCATTGATAAAATAAGAATCTTATGAGAATTAAAAAGTATAGCATAGCACTTTTTCTGGCGGCCGTGGCTCTGTCTGTGACGGCGCTGCCATCCAGAATGGTTTCAGCTCTGTCGCCGATGGCACAGCAAGACACGCTCTTGTCCGAGGCAATCAATCCTGCCAGTGTGGTTGACGAGGTGGTTTGGGTGGTAGGCGATGAGCCTATTCTTAAGTCAGAAGTTGAAATGATGCGCCTTCAAGGTGAGGCTGAGGGGGTGAAATGGAAGGGCGATCCAGAGTGTAAGATTCTTGAGCAGATCGCTGTTCAAAAATTGTTTCTCCATCAGGCAGCCCTCGACAGTATCAAGGTGACTGAAGGCGAGATTGCGCAAGGTGTTGATCAGCAGATTAATTATTGGATATCTTTGCCCCAGATTGGTTCCAAGGAAAAGCTGGAACAATATCAGCGAAAGAGCATTACACAAATTCGGCAAGACCTGCACGACGATTTTAAGAACCGTCAGTTGGTTCAGAGAATGCAAGAACAGTTAGTGAGCAATGTCAAGGTATCGCCGGCAGAAGTGCGTGAGTATTTCAACAAAATGCCACAGGACAGTATCCCCATGATACCCACAACGGTTGAAGTGCAGATTCTGACACAGAAGCCGAAGGTGGAGCAGGAAGAAGTCAACAGAATCAAGAACCAACTCCGCGACTATACCGACCGAGTTACAAAGGGTGAGACTTCGTTTGAGACACTCGCACGATTGTATTCAGAGGACCCGGGGTCGGCTCGTCAGGGAGGTGAGTTGGGCTACATGGGACGTGGTATGCTTGATCCTGCATTTGCCTCTGCTGCTTTCAATCTGACCGATCCTAAGAAACTCTCAAAGGTTGTTGAAAGCGAGTTTGGATACCACATTATCCAGTTGATTGACCGTCGGGGTGATAAAATCAATTGCCGTCACATTTTGCTCAAACCCCATGTCTCGATGGCATCTATCGATGCCGCAAAACAACGTCTCGACTCTATTTCCACAGATATTAAGAATGGAAAGTTCACCTTTGAGAATGCAACGGCTTATATATCTGACGACAAGGACACTCGGAACAATCACGGTCTGATGGTCAACTCGTCAGCCAATGCCCGTACGTCGCGTTTCGCAATGAAGGACCTTCCTACAGAAATAGCACGTGTGGTTGAGAACTTGAAAGTAGATGAGATGTCGAAACCATTCGAGATGGTGGATGCAAAGGGTAAGACTGTTTGCGCCATTGTAAAGCTCAAGAGCCGCATTAACGAGCATAGGGCAACGATAACGGAGGACTTCCAGGCAATGAAGGATATTGTGACGGCCAAGCGCCGACAGGAAATCATTCATGAATGGGTGGTCAAGAAAGTCAAGGACACGTATGTGAAAATGAACCCTCGCTACAGGAATTGTAATTTTGAATATGAAGGTTGGAATCGATGATCCTGAATAACGGAAGAAAAAGAAATAACTGCGGGCATAGAATCACAACTTACTTGATTCTATGCCTGTTTGGACTATGTGTCTCACTTTCGACATCTGCCCAGACAAAGCAAAAAAAAGGCAACAAGGTGTATATCGACCATGCTGACAATCTACGGCATAACCAGTTCGAATTGCCTGATGTTCAGATAGCAAAAGGGCACGTGAAGTTCAGATATAAAGGTATGACACTGCTTTGCGATAGTGCCTATCTGAATGAAACGCAAAACAGCTTTCAGGCTTTCGGACATGTGGATCTAAAGAGAACCGACGGAACACATCTGACTTGTTCTCGGGCATCCTACGATGGATTCTCTCAAATGATGAAAGCAAGGGGAAAGGTGAATGTCAGACAAGGCGGCCGTTCTTTGCGCTGCGATAGCCTTGATTATGATATGGTATCAAGCATCGGAAGTTTCTTTGGGGGAAGGGGAACAGTGGTTTATAATGGAAATACCGTGATTGCTGATCGTGGGGATTACAATACGGATTCGCACGATGCCAACTTCTATGGCAATGTCGTAATCCATACACCCAAGTACAGAATAAATACTCCTACCGCTCACGGCAATACCGAGACTGGACTGATGCATGTCGTTGGAAAGTCCGTCATTCGCACGAGAAAGGGTGAGGTGGTGCATACCAATGACGGGACTTATAATAGTAAGACCGACAACATGGAACTCAGAGGATTCTCGACCATTAAATCGCCTGAACGGGATGTTGAGGGTGACAATATTACCTATAATAGTACTACGGGCGATGCTGAAGGACACGGCAATGTGAAGATTGTGGATAAAATCAACAAACGTATCATGACAGGCGACGAAGTCATCTATAATAGCAAGACTGGGCATACTGAAGGCTATGGAAATGTGAAAATCATTGACAACAAGGAGCATCGTACGATTGTTGGGGAGAATGTTGTTTATAACTCGCAGACGGGTCATAGTGAAGGACATGGAAATGTGAAGATTGTTGACGCAGTGAAGCAGAGAACCATCACTGGCGATAATCTGATTTACAACAGCAAGACGCACGAAGGAGAGGGAACGGGCAATGTGCATTACATAGACCACAAGAGCAAGCATGCTTTTCTGGGTGACTTTGTGCATTATACCGATTCGGCAGCAATAGCCTATGGTGGTAATCCTGGGCCCGTGGCCAAGGAATTTTCAAAGGGTGACACGCTATTCGTTCATGCCGACACCATCAGCATGAAGGGATTTCACATGAATACTCCGGAAATGTATCGCGAGTTGTATGGGGTGAACAATGTACGGGCTTATCGTACAGACATGCAGGCTATTTGCGGCTTTCTTGTTGCCAACTCAAAAGACTCATGCATGACCATGTACCAAAGTCCTATTGCTTGGAGCGGCAGTCGGCAGTTGTTGGGCGATTCTATCAAGGTTTTTATGAATGACTCTACGATTCGTGAAGCTTATGTGTTCGGGAATGCGTCGCTGATTGAAGAAATGAAAGACAAGATTCATTATAATCAAGTGTACTCCAAGCGGATGAATGCCTTTTTTGAGGGGGGAGAAATCCAATGGGGGGAGGCTATCGGCAGTGTCATGACGGTTTATTATCCGATTGATGAAAAGGATAGTACGCTGATGGCGCTCAATTATCTGGAGACAGACACCATGCGCGTCTATATGATGCCTGAAAGACAACTTAGGAAAATATGGACTTGCAAGTTCAACGCTGTCGCCTATCCGATGACGCAATTGCCGGCAGACAAGATGAAACTTCGGAATTTTAGGTGGTATATTGACATGCGACCACGTGATAAGTATGATATTTTTAGGCGAGTAGGCCGTCAGGATGATACGGAGATTGCTCCAAAGCCAGTTGCCGAACCACCCCATCAAACAATTCTAAAGTAATATATAATAAGGTATGAACTTTTTCAATCAACCAAAACCAAGGAAATTTCACCATGAGTTCATCTACGTGGATGAGAGAAGGGAGCGTTTGGAGCGATTGAGGGAAAATGCTGAATATGAGCTGGGCCGAATTGAGTCTGAGAAAATAGGTTCGAAGGTTGAAGGCGGAACCCGTGGAAGGGTAGTCCGCTTCAGAAGGATTAAAAGAAGTGCCGTTAATGAACGATTGTTGCTAAGCGTCGGAGCAAGTGTTTTCCTTATTGTCTTGTTGGTATTTCTCTTGTTGAGTTTAGTGGAGGTATAATATGAATGATGTGATACAACTCTTGCCCGATAGCGTTGCCAACCAAATAGCTGCAGGCGAGGTGATTCAGCGTCCAGCTTCCGTCGTGAAGGAGTTGATGGAAAATGCCGTTGATGCAGGTGCTACGACTGTCAATGTTTTGGTTGTTGACGCAGGCAGGACATCCATTCAGGTCATTGATGATGGTAAGGGCATGTCTGAGACTGATGCCCGACTGGCTTTTGAGCGGCATGCCACTTCCAAGATTAAGAAGGCCGAGGACCTGTTCTCTTTGCACACAATGGGATTCCGTGGAGAAGCATTGGCTTCCATCGCTGCCGTTGCACAAATAGAGTTGAGAACCCGACAGCAAGGGGAGGAAATAGGAACGTTGCTAACGATGGCTGGAAGCCGGTTCACAGGCCAAGAGGCTTGTTCATGTCCGGTAGGAAGTAATTTTAAAATAGAGAATCTCTTTTTCAACATTCCAGCCCGCCGGAAGTTCCTGAAGTCAAATACGACGGAATTGAACAATATCATCACTGCTTTCGAACGTATTGTATTGGTCTATCCGCAATTATCATTCACCCTGCATAGCAACGGAGTTGAGATAATGTCATTGAAGGCAAGCAATTTTCGTCAGCGTATTGTGGATGTGTTTGGAAAACGGGTCAATCAGGATTTACTATCTGTTGAGGTTGACACGACACTCTGCAAGATTCATGGATTTGTTGGGAAGCCGGAGTCTTCCAAGAAAAAAGGTGCGCTACAGTATTTCTTTGTAAATGACAGGTATATGAAGCATCCTTATTTTAATAAGGCTGTTGCCAATGCGTTCGAACGACTGTTGCCTGCTGGTGAGCAGATTCCTTATTTCCTTTATTTTAATGTTCCAGCAGAGAATATTGATGTCAATATACATCCAACGAAGACAGAGATAAAGTTTGAAAATGAGCAAGCCATTTGGCAGATACTCATGGCAGGAGTGAAAGAAGCCCTGGGGAAGTTCAATGATATTCCATCCATAGATTTTGACACAGAGGGCAAACCTGATATCCCTGTGTTCAATCCAACCGCTGGTGCATTAGCGCCCAAACTGAACTATAATCCACAGTATAATCCTTTTAAAGAGGCAAACAACTCTTCCCTAACAACCAATGAATGGGAAAAGCTCTATTCGGGGCTGACTGAGGGCGGCATTTCGCCAGACATAGTGGATACTGTTCCAAAGGAGGAACAGATATTTTCCAGTAATGAAAGATTTGGAAACGTCACATCCACCATCATTGAGGATAAATCCCCCGTGCATTATCAGTACAAAGGCTGTTATATAATGACTGCGGTTAAGTCAGGGTTGATGGTCATAGACCAGCACCGTGCGCATATACGGGTTCTCTACGAGGCATATCTATGTCAGATAAAGGAGCATAAGACGCATACTCAGAAACTTCTTTTCCCAGAGATGATAAATTTATCAGCAAACGACTCTATATTATTGGAGGAAGTACTTCCTGAGCTGCAGATGATGGGCTTCGACTTAAACGATATAGGTGGTGGCAGTTATGTTGTCAATGGCATTCCCTCCGGTATCGATGGACTTGGTATCGAGAGTTTGATTACGGACATGTTGTCATCAGTGAAAGAGAACAATTTGCACGTTGGTGAAGATATGAATAAATCACTTGCTCTTAGTTTGGCGCGAAATGCAGCAATTCCGCAAGGACAAGTGTTGAATAACGAGGAAATGGAGAATTTGGTAAATGAACTATTCCTTTGTAGTAATGTCAATTACACACCAGATGGGAAACTTGTAATAGCTATAATTCAGCAGTCAGAAATCGAACATTTATTCAACAAAAACTGATTTATGTCATTGTATTCCTAATTTTTAGCGAACGTGTCATAAATATTTTTTCGGAAACTCACGAAACATCGTATAAATCATAAGACTTAACGTGTTTTCTTTCTAATCGTATATGGCATATACCTACCCAATTCGTATTCAGATGGGGGTAAACAGACGCTTGATAGTGAACATTCGACCTGACCGATACCATGGAATTACATTACAAAAACCGTGTTGGGAGAAAATGTTGTAACTTATTGATAGTCAATGCGGTATTAGTTGAGGTTTAAAAGCTTAGCTTTTGTGTTCCGTTACATGACCTTTTGCAGTGCAAAAGATAAGCTTTTAGAAAGTGAGAGCTAAGTTTTGGGGTGGATGAATGAAGACATATTTCGGACACTATTAAATTCTTAGCTAAAAAATGACTTTTTTTTCTGAAATTTTATGTCATTTAAAATTAATTATTATCTTTGCCAATGATTTAAAGAATGAACTTACTAATTACTAGTATTTATTTTTGATTGTTTAATAAATAAAGGTTATGAAAAAATTATTAATGGTTTTGGCATTTGCTGGCGCATCAGTGGCTGGTTTTGCACAGAACGATGTACCTACTGAGAAGTACAGTGTCGCTACAAACTCATTCTGGAGCAATTGGTTTATTCAGGTTGGTGCTGAATGGAATGCTTGGTATTCTGGCCAGGAGCATGGTCTTGATTTGGACAGAAGTCCATTAAAGAGCTTCCGCGCAAAGCCAGGTGTTGGTGTAGCTTTAGGAAAATGGTTTACTCCTGGAATCGGTCTTCGTACAAAATTCCAAGGTGTTTGGGGTAAACGTGTTGGCGATGTGAATACAAAAGCGTATGATATCGACAACAAGTATTGGTTGCTCCAAGAGCAGATTATGTTCAATCTCAGCAACATGATTTGTGGTTATAACGAAAGCCGTGTTTGGAACATTATTCCTTTCATTGGTGGTGGCGTCGGCCGTTCCATGAGTCGTAATTTCTACGGTATGGGTCTTAGTGCGGGTGTTCAGTCTTCATGGCGTTTGAGCAAGGCACTCCGTGTATATCTTGAGGCTGGCTGGAACCGCTTTGAAGGCGATGTTGATGGCTATGATCAATATTTTGGTAACCGTGGTTGGGATTCTCACGACAACAACGTGTATGCTGAAATCGGTTTGAACTTCAACCTTGGCAAGGCTACATGGGATAAGGTGCCAGACATCGAGGCTATCAATGCACAGCATCAGTCAGCTCTTGACGCTTTGAATGCACGTCTCCGTGATGCAGAAGCTGAAAATGCTCGCCTCCGTGATGAACTTGCAAATCAGAAGCCAGTTGAGACTATAAACGAGTCTGTGAAGGAATTGATCAACACTCCTATTTCTGTGTTCTTCAACCTCAACAAGACAAACATTGCTTCTCAGAAGGACCTCGTAAATGTACAGGCTCTTGCTAAGTATGCTGTTGACAATAACAACAATCTTCTTGTAACTGGTTATGCAGATAGCGCAACCGGTAAGGCAGATCACAACCAGTGGTTGTCTGAAGAGCGTGCTAAGACCGTAGCAGGTGAACTTGAAAAGATGGGTGTTCAGTCAAGCAAGATTACAACCGTTGGCAAGGGTGGTGTTGACATATTGTCACCAATCTCTTTCAACCGTCGTGCAACTGTTCAGATTACAGACTAATCTCAGAATTGTACAGAGTTAGTATAATCTCAGGGTGCTTATCCAAAAGGGTAAGCACCTCCTTTTTTATTTGAAAAAAGTAAAGGAAAATTTGGAGGATAAATAAAATATATCTATCTTTGCACTCGCTTACTATAAGTAAGGGCGTTTAGCTCAGCTGGTTTAGAGCATCTGCCTTACAAGCAGAGGGTCGGCGGTTCGAATCCGTCAACGCCCACCAAGGGGTGTTTCCCTGTACTCTTTCGAGGGATGCAGGGATTTTTTTAGAGGGCGTTTAGCTCAGCTGGTTTAGAGCATCTGCCTTACAAGCAGAGGGTCGGCGGTTCGAATCCGTCAACGCCCACGGCCTACAGAAAGAGGAACTTGCAACTAATTGTTGTGAGTTTTTTTTATTTGTAGTCTCTATTAGTTATATTTACGAAATATTATCTGAATAATTGCGATGCTTTGGATATAAATTCTTAAATTTGCAACCTTATATATTATTTATAATATGCTATTGTTATGATTCTTGATGAATTGACAGCTGTGTCGCCAGTTGATGGCCGCTATAGAGGAAAAACTGAGAAGTTGGCAAGCTATTTTTCCGAATTTGCACTTATTCGTTATCGAGTACGTGTAGAGATTGAGTATTTTATTAGCCTTTGTGAATTACCTTTACCGCAATTAAAGGGGATTGATCCGTCTCTGTTCAACAAATTGCGTAAGATTTATGAGGACTTCTCTGAATCTCAAGCTCAGCGTGTCAAGGATATTGAGAAAGTGACCAACCACGATGTAAAAGCCGTTGAATATTTTATTAAGGAAGAATTGGATAAACTGGGTTCCTTCGATGCCTATAAGGAATTTATCCATTTTGGGCTGACCTCACAGGATATCAATAATACCAGTGTGCCATTGTCAGTCAAAGAAGCGCTTAGCGAGGTGTTCGTACCTCAGGTGGAAGAACTCATTGCTCAACTGGAAAAGTATGCTTCCGAATGGAAAGATGTCCCAATGTTGGCCAAAACACATGGACAGCCTGCATCTCCGACTCGTTTGGGCAAAGAAATAAAAGTTTTTGCTTATCGTTTGAGAGAGCAACTTCACTTGTTGAACAATTGTAAGCATACAGCGAAATTTGGCGGTGCCACAGGAAACTACAATGCTCATCATGTAGCTTATCCTCAATACGATTGGAAGGCATTTGGCGATAAGTTCGTCAGCGAAAAGCTTGGATTGGAACGCGAGCAGTGGACAACACAAATCAGCAATTACGATCATTTAGGTTCCATTTTTGATGCTATCCGCCGTATCAACACGATTATCATTGATTTGGATCGCGACATTTGGATGTATATATCAATGGACTATTTCAAGCAAAAAATCAAAGCTGGAGAGGTTGGATCGAGTGCCATGCCGCATAAAGTCAATCCGATAGATTTCGAGAATAGCGAGGGCAACTTAGGCATCGCCAACGCTCTCTTGCAATTCCTCGCACAGAAACTTCCCGTCAGCCGTTTGCAACGCGATTTGACCGACTCTACTGTCTTGCGAAATGTGGGAATGCCGATAGGGCACAGCATCATCGCCATACAGAGTACGTTGAAAGGGCTGGGAAAATTGATATTGAATCCCAGTAAGTTGAACCAGGACTTGGAAAACATCTGGGCAGTTGTGGCCGAAGCCATACAGACCATTCTTCGTCGTGAGGCTTATCCAAACCCATATGAGGCTCTGAAAGCACTGACGCGAACCAACGAGCGCATGACAGAGGAGAGCATTCATCAGTTCATTCAAGGTTTGAACGTGAACGAGGAGGTGAAGAAAGAACTCTTGGCCATCACACCGCAAAATTACACTGGACTGTAATTAAAAAATAGACACCAAAATATTGAATGTTGAGAAGAAAAACCATAAAGATAAAATTTAAAAACAAGATCAATTAAACAGATATTAAAAAACAGCCGTGAGGCTAAGTGTAAAATTTAAAGAATTAACAACTATGGCAGATTTATTAGAAAACAATGAGAGCCAGTCGAATCAAACTGAAGCAAACCGCGAAGGCTATTCATCTGAAGAACAGACAGGTTTCGAGAGAGAGTATCGGAGTGTAGGACATTCTCCGCGTCCTCGGATCCATACACAACGTGCTTATGGAAACGAGCAAAACAACAATGAAGAAGGCGGTTTCCGTCCTGAGGGCTTTGGAGTTAACTTAGGAAGCAATGCTGGTGGCGAACGCCAAGGTGGATATCGTCCACGTACCAACAAAAACTATAATAGTGGTGGCTATCAGAGTCGTCAAGGTGGCTATCAGAGTCGTCCACAACAAGGTGGCTACCGCCCACGCTATAACAATAACGGAGAAGTTGGCGGTTATCAGCCCCGTCAAGGTGGTTATCAGAACAATGCTTACCAAAATCGTTCGCAGCAAGGTGGTTATCGTCCACGCTATAATCAAATGGGTGAGGGCGAAGAATACCAGTCAACAGGCTATCAGAATCGTGGCGGCTACGAAAACCGAGGAGGCTACAACTACAACCGTGGCGGTTATCAGGGCCGTGGCGGTTACAACAATAATCGTGGCGGTTACAACAACAACCGTGGCGGCTACAATAACAATCGAGGTGGCTACAACAATAACCGTGGCGGATATAACAACAATCGTGGTGGTTACAATAATAACCGTGGTGGTTACGGACAGCCAGGTGGCTATCGTCAGCGCAGTGCTGATTACGATCCAAATGCAAAATATTCGTTCAAGAAACGTATTGAATACAAGGAAGAGAATATCGATCCTAACGAGCCATTGCGCTTGAACAAATATTTAGCAAATGCAGGTGTGTGTTCACGTCGCGAGGCCGATGAGTTCATCCAGGCTGGTGCAGTAACCGTCAATGGCGAAGTTGTGACAGAATTGGGATCCAAGGTTTTGCGCGCCGATGAGGTTAAGTTCAAGGGTGAAGTCGTGTCTTTGGAGAAGAAAGTCTATGTTCTTTTGAACAAACCAAAAGATTACGTGACGACAAGCGATGATCCACAACAGCGCAAGACGGTCATGGACCTCGTGAAGGGGGCTTGCCCTGAGCGCATCTACCCTGTAGGTCGTCTTGACCGCAATACGACGGGTGTACTCCTCTTTACCAATGATGGTGACCTTGCCAGCAAGCTCACTCACCCCAAGTTCTTGAAAAAGAAGGTCTATCATGTTTTCCTCGACAAGCCTGTTGCTCCACAAACCCTTCAGCAGATTTCAGATGGTATCGAGTTGGAGGATGGCGAAGTGAAAGCCGATGCTATCGAATATGCTGACGAGCGCGACCAAAGTCAGGTGGGAATCGAAATCCACAGCGGTAAGAATCGTATCGTTCGCCGTATTTTCGAGAGCTTAGGCTATCGTGTTGTCAAACTCGATCGAGTACAGTTTGCTGGTCTTACAAAGAAAAATCTCCGTCGTGGCGATTGGCGTTTCCTCACCGAGCAGGAAGTCGAGATGCTTCGTATGGGAGCTTTCGAGTAAGTTAGATTTCCCCGCCTCTTAAACGAGTGGGGGAACACTCTTTAGACATACAATTATAGCCCAACCTGATTTAGTCCCTCGTCGAGGGGGGGTGGGTTCATTAAATATTTAAGAATGAAAAGAACAAAAGTCGTCGATGCATTGAGTTGCACCGACTATGGAAAAGATATCAATGTAAAAGGTTGGGTACGTTCCCACCGTAGTAGTAAGGCTGTCGATTTCATTGCTTTGAACGACGGTTCTACGATTAAAAATATTCAGGTGGTTGTCAATCCATCATCAATGGATGCCGAGCAGCTGAAGAGCATCACGACGGGTGCTTGTATTAGCGTGACGGGAGTTTTGGTAGAGAGCCAGGGCAAGGGTCAGACGTCTGAAGTTCAGTGCAAGGAAATAGTAATCTACGGACTGTGTCCGAGCGACTACCCTATGCAGAAGAAAGGCCAGAGCTTCGAGTATATGCGCAAGTACGGGCACATGCGTCTGCGCACCAATACTTTCGGCGCTGTGTTCCGCATTCGCCACAATATGGCAATAGCCATCCATCGCTATTTCCACGAACACGGATTCTACTACTTCCACAGTCCGTTGATTACGGGTAGCGACTGTGAAGGTGCCGGCAACATGTTCCAGGTAACCACTCTTGACTTGGATAGAGTAGCCAAATCGGGCGAGGTTGACTACAGCAGTGACTTCTTCGGCAAGAAGACCCATCTCACCGTCTCTGGTCAGTTGGAGGGCGAGTTGGGTGCTACTTCTCTTGGAGCGATTTACACATTTGGCCCTACTTTCCGTGCCGAGAACTCCAACACTCCCCGCCACTTGGCAGAGTTTTGGATGATTGAACCTGAAGTGGCATTCATCGACCAGCAAGAGTTGATGGACTTGGAAGAAGATTTCATCAAATATTGTGTCCGCTGGGCTTTGGAGAATTGCAAGGACGACCTTGAATTCCTCAATCAGATGATTGACAAGGAACTCATTTCACGTCTGGAGGGTGTACTGAAGGAAACGTTCGTTCGTCTGACATACACCGAAGGCTTCGAGATTCTCAAGAAAGCGCAGGAAGATGGTGTCAAGTTCGAGTTCCCCGTGTCAGAATGGGGTATGGACCTCAGCAGCGAGCACGAACGATATCTTGTTGAGCAACACTTCAAACGTCCAGTCATCATGACCGACTATCCAAAGGAAATCAAGTCGTTCTACATGAAGAAGAATGCCGACGACAAGACAATGCAGGGCACCGACGTGCTCTTCCCACGCATTGGCGAAATCATCGGCGGATCGGTTCGTGAGGAAAGCTATGAGAAACTGCTTGACGAGATTCATGCACGTGGCATGAATGAGAAACTTTATGATTGGTATCTCGATACCCGCAAGTATGGAACGTGTCCTCATGGCGGTTTCGGTCTTGGCTTCGAGCGTCTGATTCTCTTCGTTACGGGTATGCAGAACATTCGTGATGTGATACCATTTGCGCGCACACCGAAGAACGCAGAGTTCTAACTGACGTGCAAACAATGCGTCAAAACAAATATAAAAAGGCTGCAAATAATATAGATTTGCAGCCTTTTTCCGTATCTTTCTTTATAAAGGCAATGCGATATTCATCGGAAAATAATGTTTCCTGTAGAATCTAATTGACAGATTTGCCTTCAACCTGTGTTGATGCCATCTGCCCCACGTTGGTTTTACTTGCCCGACTTCGTACGATTGCATTTCATGCAAAGCATCTGACAATTCTCCTTTTCGGTCTTTCCGCCTTTATGCCAGGGTATTATGTGGTCGGCTTCCATGTCTTTTATATCGAAATGTTTACCACAAATGGGACAAATTCCTTCTTGTTCTTCATATACTTCTCGGCTGATGCGGTTGTCGAAGGCTCGAATATTCAAATACTTTTCGTTGCGGGTCAGCACATATTCGTAAATGCCTTTTTTGTTTTGCACCTCATCGTCTGTCATGAGTTGAGCCACCTCTGCCTCCAGCTTTTTAGTGTCTAACGCTTGTTTTCCAAACTCGTTGTAAAGCAATCCCCATGGCAATCCTTTCATCTCACGGCGATAGGTGGGAAAGATGGTTTCCACCCAGTTGATGACCTGTGTGAAATAGAGCCACAATTCGTTGGCGTTGCTGTCGTGTTGGTGGTCTGCCATGTATTGACGTATCTTTTCATCGGTTGTTCCTTTGGCATCATTGTTTATCCACGATAGGGCCAGTTCCAGTATTTCTTGCCGTATGGCGATACCCTTTACATACTTCTCGCCCAACCCCATTGCCGGGCAACCCGTTTTAGAGAAGTGGCGTTTGGCGTCGGTGAGCCATTCGCCTGTATAGACAGCATTGCGCAATTCCTGATCGAATAGCTTTTCGCCGGCAATATTAATGGTTTTAAACCACTCCAACTTTTCACTATCGCTGCCCTCACAGAAATAAACCATCAGCTCGTAGTTCAGGATTTGTGCTTGCTGGTCGTCTGTTAGAGAGTGAAAATATTGTTCCTTTATGGAGAAATCGCCAATCAGGTATTGACAAATGCTGAGTGTTCGTTGCTGTCCGTCTAACACTTCAAAACCTCCATCGTCTTTTTTCACCCAATACATCACGTTTAATGGAAATCCTTTCCTCACCGTATCTATTACGGCATTGCGCTGTTCGTCCTTGTAAACAAACTCTCGCTGATATTTGGGGCGCACGTCAAGTAGTCCTCCGTATGCCACTACACCCTCTTCGGCATCGTCTTTATATCCTTGAAAAAGGTCTTTCAGCTTGATAGGTTTTAATTCTATTTTCATAATTACTTACTATATAAAGCTTTCTATATATACTCTAATATTTCATATCCTTCGTTGGTCAACAACAATAGTTATAGAGTCTTCTTTTTAATTAATATTCTGAAGTATGGTTGTACTTTCTTCCCATCTAAATCAGTATAAACCAAATCTCTCTCATCGTTACCTTTCCTAAATTTAATTATTTCAAACTGCTTAGGGTTGTACTTATCCATAAAAGTTATTGGAACGCCCATTACTCCTTCATAATCCACCGGAATTTCCTTTACCTTATCCACGTTGATGGCATCGTAATTATCATATTTCGGATAATCTTCCGGTGTATAACGCTTATACAAAATCAGTTCTTCATGACGCTTTTGAATATCAAGATTAGTAAACCAACAAACATTCCCAAGGCTTCTCCATTTCTGTCCTGTGTCATCAATCCAAAACCTCGTTGCTCTCGGTTCAAAATAGTCGGGTACTTTAAATCCCATATCTCCGAAACCATAGCCTATCCACATTTCATTGCACTTAAGATATGGAAAAATCTCTTTGTAGGTAATGGCATTCTGGTTGCCAATGATAACAAACTTCTTTTCATATTCCATAAGCTGCGCCACATACTCACGGAACAAAGAAAAGGGAGGATTGGTCACGACGATGTCGGCTTGTTTTAATAATTCAATGCACTCCTTGCTTCGGAAATCTCCGTCGCCTTTTAAGGGCATCACTTCTATTTCCATATCGTCAACAATGCGATTGCCGTTTTTATCGCCCTCGTAAATGATATATACTGCCTGTTCAGACTTGTTTTGTGAGAAAAGATTAGGTTCTTGATTCTTGTAACAAGTAGCTATCACACGTTTCAACTCCAATTGCTCGAAGTTCAGAGCAAAGTATTTAAAGAAGTTGCTCACTCGTGGGTCGTCGCAATTACAAAGCACGGTTTTTCCTTTGAAGTGTTCTTTGTAGTGTTTCAACTCCCGTTCTATGTCGCCTAATTGCGTGTAGAACTCATCGTTCTTAGCCTTTTTTGCTAAGGTTAAGGTTTTATTCGCCATAGTAAAAGTTACTTTGAACGAATACTGAATTATTACAACAAAACGAGGAACGACCAAATACGAAAGAACGTGGACGCTAACTCATCCACGTTCTGAGGTACTTGGCCGAACCCACAATGCAGAAGATAAGTCAAACGCCCACGCATATTGCGCAGACATTTGCAACTTATTCCAACTACATTGGTTCTTTCTACGGCCAAGTTTCCAGAACGTTTATAGAATAAACAGCAAACGCTTTTTATTTATTACCAACAAAAATCTGAGTATTGGCGAACGTTTGGATTACTCTTCGGTTGCTTCTACTCATTTGCAAACTTACATATTTTATTTCAAATCGTAAAACGTTTTCGGAATAAAAACATCGTTGTTGCTGGCTAATGCCTACATCAGGCTAACTTACAACCTGTTTATCAACCGCAAAATCGCTCTTGGTTGATATCATAGAGAAATCGATTGCAGACAGTTTTCTTAGTTATCGCAACGTGATAGCTGACCTTTCGGCGGGCGTTTGGTGACCTTTCGTGAGGTAAAAGCTGACCTTTTGAAAGGTGCTTCGTATTGTGTTGATTATCAATACTTTGCAAAACGATTATACAATCCTGAAAAAACGATTATACTTTTTCACCAAAACGATTATACTTTTTTGCTAAAACGATTATACTTTTTTATCGAAACGATTATTCGTTTTGACGAAACGATTATGTGTTTATGGTGTATCTTGACATTAACTGGTTGTGAAATTGCAATCTATTTGAATGATTTGGATTCAAGACAGAATCCTGCAAAATGGCACATTAGGGCAGGGCTCTTGGTGTAGAACATCGATTTGGCTTAAAAAAACTTGGTGTTTTGTAATAATTGCACTATCTTTGCAGCCATAAAAGCGCCTGTGGCGGAATTGGTAGACGCGCTAGACTTAGGATCTAGTGTTTATGACGTGCAGGTTCGATTCCTGTCAGGCGCACTTTTATTCCTGTGAAAGTACTCCACTTCTGATTAACAAGAGCAAAACCAAGGATGGTCCATCAACCTTGGAATGACGGTCGAGAACAGGCCGAACAACCTGTTGTCAGCATTCTACAACCACAATATCTATCTGCCGGGATTCCTTAACCAGTCAGAGTTGTTGCCCGAAACCAACATGTTTGGAAAGGTGACGACGCTCAATGCTATCAACTTCGGATTGATGAACCACTTTGATGTTCTCACCAGGCACGAGCCATCTCAAAGCATTGACAGCACCGTCGGGCAGCGTTATTCGTCGTCGTCAGGGTCAGCCCACACCACCTGTACACCCGACGCAAAGTCCTGTTTGCTCTTTCGTGTGGCGGGGTCGCGACGACTCGCAGGAAGGAACTTGCATTTGATACCCGTAATATTTTTTTTGATGTCGAAATCCTCCTTGTTCTCCACGGGCTCACTCTCGACAGTTAAGTGAAAGCGTCCCAAACCATCCAACACCACCGTGTTGCCCAAGCTAAGGCTGTAGCTGATCTCATCTACCAAGGCCATGATGATGCCTGTCACCTCGCCGCGCGTGAAGGTCGTGTTCTCCTGAATGGACTCTGCCAGATCGTTGGTCGATGTGACGCCGTTGCTAACCACCCGTGCGTGCCATTTTCCACCACGGTTTTTCTCTTTAAACTTGCTCTGTTGCAAGCGAATGCTGAGTGCCATATTTTGAAAATATTAATGTTCGACTTTCTTTTTCTATTGCAAATATACATATTTATATGATATTTTCAAACCATAATATAATTTATTTTATATTATTATTTAATCTATATCAAACAAAATCAACTCGAAATGCAAAATGTTCGGTCGTCAATATATAAAAATACAAAATAGTTTGACTCTGCTTTTCATCGATCGAGGAAGTCAAAATGTGGCGAACGGCACACGAGGGGTGACTCATCGCTCAGTTTCGATTGGGGCAAACAGCTGCGTAGGGTAGGCACCTTCCAGCCTTAGCAATGCGATTTTCCTGTCGATGCCGCCAGCATAGCCCGTCAGACTTCCGTAGCTGCCCACGACCCGATGACAGGGGATTATCAGCGATATGGGATTGTGTCCCACTGCACCCCCGATGGCCTGTGCCGACATGTGGTTCAGTCCGTGAGAGAGGGCATATTGCCTGCCGATGGCACGATAAGTGAGTGTGGTGCCATAAGGAATCTGCAAAAGAATGTTCCAGACCTTGCGACGGAAAGTCGTGCCGCAAGGGTTCAGTTTTGGTGTGAAGTCGGGCTTTCGGCCTTGAAAATAGATTTCCAACCATCGTTTTGCCTCATCGAAAATCGGCAGTTGCCGTTCCTGTAACTGCGTTCCCAACGTCGATGCAAAGTATTTCTGCCCGGTAAACCATAGTCCAGTCAGCGCTTCGCCGTCGCTTGCCATCGTAATGCTGCCCAAAGGAGAGTCAGTCTGTTGCGTGTATTGTATCTTTTCCATCATTCTTTCTTCCTATTATGGGAAGGTTCTATAAATTAGTCGTATCGGATTTCGCCCTTGTTTTCAGATGACTGATTGTCAGTAGGTGAGGGTGCACAGCGGAATTTACAGCAGAACGCACTTACATTTTGAAGCGGAGGGAAAATAACGGATGATAAGGTGCAATCCGTATCCGATGCGCTATCATTTCGGTGGTGATTTTTGAAACCCGCTCTCTTCTGTCTTCAGCCTATGGTCGCTGGTCAAGAATACTGTAATCGCTGCAACAAATATATAGATTCTTCCATGAATAAGCGGTTATTACATATTAAAAAAATCAAAAACCTCAGCTGTTTCGTTATTCTTTTGCTATCTTTGACGACTAAAATTGTAACTTAGAAAGAACGAAAAATAATGATGATGCGAAAGATAGCACTGTTGACATCTGTCGTTTTCATGGCTGCTGGCATGTGTTTTGCAGCTGTGGGAAAAGGAAAGGTGATGGTTAAGAAGTCCGACGGTACGTATGTGGTCAATACAACTACCCTTGCCCCGTCAGTTCGTGGGTTTAGGGGCGCCACTCCGCTGGAGGTGTCCATCAGAAATAATAAGGTCGTGGGTGTGAAGGCCTTGCCCAATAGCGAGACGCCCAAGTATTTCTCGTTGGTCAATTCCAAGCTTCTGCCCAAGTTCGTTGGCTTGCGGTTGAACAAGGTGGCAGCGGTCGATGGTGTTTCGGGGGCCACATTCTCCTCAAAGGCTGTCAAGGCCAATGTTGAGGCTGCCGTGAAATACTATAAGACCCACCGATAGGGCTGGAGAACGAAAAGGCAAATTGGAGTTGGCAGTGAGCGAATAGTAGTCTCCCCTTGAGTATTCAGGGTGCGGCTTCTGCACTTCTGACGCGAAATCTGTCGGCCAAACAAAAAAACTCGCAACCCATGGGATTGCGAGTTCTTCAGTTTAAGCCTTTCCGTGTTGAAAGACCGTTATTTCTTCACTTTGATAAGGTATTCCGCAATCTGAACAGCGTTCAGCGCAGCGCCCTTGCGAATCTGGTCGCCAGTGAGCCAGAGCGTGTTGCTGTTGTCGTCTGCCAAATCCTTGCGTACACGTCCGACGTAGATGTCGTCGTGTCCTGCGCTTTCAAGAGGCATCGGATAGACGTAATTTTGCGGGTCGTCAACGAGCGTTATGCCAGGTGCTGTCGCCAATGCCTTGCGGATGGCCTCGACAGAGATGGGCTCCTCGGTCTCGAACCACACCGACTCCGAGTGACTGCGGAGCGACGACACGCGGACACATGTAGCACTGGTGCGCACATCTGAGTGCATGATCTTCTGAGTCTCATGAAACATCTTCATTTCCTCCTTCGTATAGTCGGTCTCGGTCATCTTGTCGATTTGCGGAATGACATTGTAAGCCAGCTGATGGGGGAATTTCTCAATGGTCCTCACTTCGCCGTATTCCACCAATTCCTTGTATTGCTGTTGGAGTTCCATCATCGCCGCCGCACCCGCACCAGAGGCGCTCTGATAGCTGCTCACGTGTATTTTCTTGATGTGACTGAGCTTTTCAATCGGATTCAACACCACTACCATCATAATAGTCGTACAGTTGGGATTGGCAATGATGCCCCGCGGATGGTTCAAAGCATCCTCAGGATTGATTTCTGGAACAACCAACGGCACGTCCTTGTCCATGCGAAACTGGCTGGAATTGTCGATCATCACACAGCCATGCTTGGTAATCGTCTCTGCAAACTCGGCCGATGTGCCACCGCCAGCACTGGTAAAAGCGATATCTACGTCCTTGAAGTCGTCGTTGTGCTGGAGAAGTCGCACTTCGTATTCTTTTCCCTTGAATGTATATTTTCTGCCAGCCGAGCGGCTTGAACCAAAGAGTACAAGCTCGTCGAGTGGAAATTTTCTCTCTTCCAATATGCGGAGGAACTCTTGTCCCACAGCTCCGCTTGCTCCAACTATTGCTACTTTCATTATCCTTATTCTTTTTTATTAAACCTTTTCTGGTGCAAATTTACAAAATTCTGTCAACTATCAATCCTCAACCCACATCTTTTTGCTATCTTTGCAAATAATTATCATTAATAGAGATGTTCAGCATAGCGCAGTATTTCCCCATCACCGATCCAACGCTCATCTTCTTCGTCGTACTTTTGGTGATACTTCTGTCGCCCATCATTATGGGACGGCTGCGCATTCCGCATATCATCGGCATGGTATTGGCAGGTGTCTTGGTGGGAGAGTATGGCCTCGACATCCTGAAGCGTGATGCCTCATTTGAGCTTTTCGGAAGTGTGGGACTCTATTACATCATGTTCCTCGCCGGATTGGAGATGGATATGGAGGGATTGAAGAAGAACAAGGGGCGGGTTTCGATATTTGGGCTGTTCACATTCATCATTCCGTTCTTTCTGACCTATCTGATGGGGATTTATTTGCTGGGGTATTCTGAAATGTCATCATTGCTACTGGGGTGCATTATGTCGTCGAACACGCTTGTTGCCTATCCTATTGTCGGCCGTTACGGACTGACGCAGCACCAAAGCTCAACGCTCAGCGTCGGAGCCACAATGATCTCGCTTCTTTTGGCACTCATCGGGATGGCTACTATTGTCAATTCGTACAACGGTGGAAGCGGAGGGGCGTTCTGGATATGGTTCATCCTGAAGTTTGCGCTCTATATTTCCGGCCTGATATGGGGCATTCCAAGGATGGCTCGTTGGTTCTTGCGCCGTTATTCCGACAATGTCATGCAGTTTATCTTCGTGTTAGCCGTGATGTTTCTTTCGGCAGCGTTGTCCAATGCAATCGGTTTGGAAGGCATTTTCGGAGCATTCTTTTCCGGATTGATACTCAACCGCTTCATTCCGCGGTTCTCTCCGTTGATGAATCATATCGAATTTACGGGTAATGCGTTGTTTATTCCTTATTTTTTGATAGGCGTGGGTATGCTTATCAACGTGAGATTGCTCTTCACAGGACCACATATCATCTGGGTAGTGCTCTGCTTTGTCGTGTTCGGAACTGTCGGAAAAGGACTGGCAGCTTATCTTTCGGGATTGCTTTTCCGATTGCCGAAGGTGGTTTGCAACATGCTTTTTGGGCTCACCAGTGCCCATGCAGCCGGTGCTATCGCAATGGTGATGGTCGGTCGCAAATTGGAGATTGCCCCAGGGCTGTTCCTTTTCAATGACGAAGTGCTCAATGGCATCGTCATGATGATTCTCTTTACTTGCGTTTTTTCAACGATGATGACCGAAAAGGCAGCTCAGCGCATCCGGTTGATGAAGAAAGAAGAGCCGGAAATGGTGCGAACGGACAACGACGAGCGGATTCTCATCCCTGTAAAGTATCCCGATTATGCCGACAACTTGCTGTCGCTGGCCATGATGATGCGCAATCCAAAGCATCGACGCGGACTTGTGGCATTGAATGTGGTGTACGATGATGTGAATGCGGCCAAGAATCAAGAGGAGGGACGCCAACTTCTGGATCATCTCCGACGAGAAGCCAGCGCCGTTAACGTACCTCTTGAGACGCAAGTGCGCATCGCTGCCAACATAGCCAATGGCATTAAGCATGCGTTCAAAGAGTTTCAGGCTTCCGAAATCGTAATGGGCCTGCACGCCCGACAAGAAATCACCAAGGGATTCTGGGGACAATTCACGCAGAGTCTCTACAACGGCCTGAGTCGGCAGATCGTTATTTCGCGCATCATGCAGCCACTGAACACGATACGTCGCATACAGGTGGCCGTTCCCTCACGTGCCGAGTTCGAACCAGGTTTCTACCGTTGGCTGGAGCGCCTCTCCCGCATTGCCGCCAATACAGAATGTCGAATCCTTTTCCATGGTAGGCAAGACACATTGCAGCTCATCAGTGGCTACGTTCGTAACCGACACCCAAGTGTCAGGGGAGAATATGTTCAGATGGAGCACTGGAAAGAGTTGCCGAGACTGGCAGCCGAGGTGAAGGAAGACCATCTCTTCGTCATCGTCACTGCCCGTAAGGGCACCATCTCTTACAAAACGGCGATGGAGCGTTTGCCAGAGGAAATCAATCGCTTCTTTAAGGGAAAGACAATCATGATCATTTTCCCCGACCAGTACGGCGACCGCATGGACGGAATGACCTTTGCCCAGTCGCAACATACGGAAGAGCGGAGTGCTTACGATGTTTTCCGAGAGTGGATCATAAGTAAAATAAGAAAAATATGATAGATATTACAGGTATCACCAAAAGTTTTGGATCGTTACAGGTGCTCAAAGGCATCGACTTGCACATCGAAAAGGGTGAGATAGTGAGCATTGTTGGCCCTTCAGGAGCAGGAAAGACGACGTTGCTTCAAATCATTGGCACGCTCGATCAGCCCGATGCGGGCTCCGTCAGTGTCGATGGGATTGAGACCAACCGCCTGTCGAGCAACAAACTCAGCGATTTCCGTAACCGGCACCTTGGTTTTGTGTTTCAGTTTCATCAGCTCCTGCCAGAGTTCACAGCCATTGAGAACATCATGATTCCAGCATATATAGCAGGAGTCAAGCCCAAGGATGCCCGTCTGCGTGCCGAAGAGCTTCTGGAATTTATGGGATTGAGCGACAGGGCCACCCACAAGCCCAACGAACTGTCTGGAGGGGAGAAGCAACGAGTGGCCGTAGCCCGTGCGTTGGTCAACAATCCAGCTGTCGTCCTTGCCGATGAGCCGTCGGGAAGTCTCGATACGAAGAACAAGGAGGAACTTCACCGTCTGTTCTTTGAGCTTCGCGATAAGTTCGGGCAGACTTTTGTCATCGTCACCCATGATGAGACGCTCGCCACTCTGACAGATAGGACCATACATCTCAAGGACGGACTGATTGTCAATGGCAACCAGCACCAAGGCGAAATATAACCCGAAACAATTCCAAGCACTAATAGAAGCATGAAGATGTCAAAATTAAACATAGGTGACTACAACACCCTAACTGTAGTAAAGGTGGCATTGCGCGAGGGCAACGGCGATCCTTTCGGACTCTATCTGGATGGAGGGCGAGAGGGAGAAATACTGATGCCAGAAAAGTATGTGCCCGAAGGAACGGCCATAGGCGACGAGCTGCGTGTCTTCGTATATCTTGATCAAGAGGAACGCCCCATAGCCACGACCGAGAAGCCACTGGCGGTGGTGGGAGACTTCGCTTATCTCGAATGTGCGTGGGTCAATGAATACGGGGCATTTCTGAAATGGGGCGTGACGAAAGACCTTTTCTGTCCGTTCCGTGAGCAGAAGATGCGCATGCAGATAGGAAACTCCTACATTGTGCACATCCATCTCGATGAGGAAAGTTACCGACTTGTAGCCTCCGCTAAGGTGGAGCATTACTTCGACGAGTCGTTCCCGCACTACAAGCCAGGGCAAGAGGTTGATTTGCTCATCTGGCAGAAAACAGACCTTGGCTTCAAGGTCATCATCGACAACCAATATCCCGGACTTATCTATGAGGGACAAGTTTTTCAGTATGTACACACGGGTGACCGCATGAAAGGCTACATCTCGTCGGTCCGCCCCGATGGGAAGATAGACTGCACCCTGCAGCCGACAGGGCAGCGACACGCCACCGATTTCGCAGAGACGCTCCTTCAGTATCTCAAGGACAACGGCGGCCAGTGCAACCTTGGCGACAAGAGCGATGCTGAAGACATCAAGCGGCGCTTCCAAGTGTCGAAGAAAGTCTATAAGAAAGCCGTCGGCGACCTCTACAAGCGCCATCTCATCATTGTGGAACCACTTTCCATCAAGTTGGTATAATCCTCTCAATACTTAGTTAATGGAGAATCAATTTTCCAGAACCGAGCTTCTCATGGGTGCCTCCGCCCTGGCGACACTCCGCAATAGTCATGTGATAGTGTTTGGAGTTGGGGGAGTTGGTGGCTATGTGGTGGAAGTACTTGCCCGCAGCGGTGTGGGGAACATTGACGTTGTGGATGATGATTTCGTAACACTCTCAAACATCAACCGACAAATCATAGCCACGCATTCATCACTCGGAAAGCCGAAGGTAGATGTCGTCGAGGCTCGCATCAAGGATATAAACCCCGAATGCAAGGTTGGCAAGTTCCAAACTTTCTATCTGCCCGAAACAGCCAGTCAGTTCGACTTCTCAAACTATGACTATGTGGTGGATTGCATTGACACCGTGGTGGCCAAACTTGACATTATAACACGTTGCCATCAGCTCGGCGTGCCTGTCATCAGTTCGATGGGGGCGGCATTCAAGCTCGATGCCACGCAACTTTGCATCACCGACCTGTTCAAGACCATCAACGATCCGCTGGCAAAGGTTCTCCGCAAGAAGCTTCGTAAAACCAACGTGCGTGGTATCAAAGTCGTTTATAGTCCCGAAGAGCCGCTGACCAGTATTGAGCCTCGACAAGTGGATGGGGCAACAACTGCCGAAGCGGAGGAAAAGACGGGAATAGCGCATAAAAAGCGTTCAACTCCCGCCTCCAATGCTTGGGTTCCGGCTGCAGCAGGATTAATCGCCGGTGGTGAGGTTGTGAAGGATATTTGTGTCAAGGCTGGAACAATGCGCAATGGTTCCCTGACATAATCGTATAAAGAAAAATTACTATTACCAAGCGGTGTCTTGCCTTTCGCACGACAAAAGCTAAGCTATTACATGATAAAAGGTCAGCTTTCGGACGACGAAAGCTGACCTTTTGCGTGTGGAAATTTATCACATTGAAAATCAGCTTGTTATGCAAATTGAAATGAGCCGTGATGTGTAACCTAAAATTGGGCATCAGATCGCACTTTCACCCTTGGAAATGAGAGGCCTTGAGGCCTATCAAAGGAATGGAAAAGTGTATGTTGAACCATGCGATTGCCATTCTGTCATGCAATCATCTGCCTGTGTTGGGTTAGTCTTCCATCAACTTGCGGTAGCGGCCTTTCTTGATTTCTTCGTTGCCTGTTCGCATGGCCTTGTTGATTTCGTATTCGGAGTAGGTGCCTTCGAAGAAGAACACCTCGCCGTTGCCCTCGAAAGCGAGGATGTGGGTACAGATTCGGTCGAGGAACCAGCGGTCGTGACTGATGACTACTGCACATCCGGCAAACGATTCCAGACCTTCTTCGAGTGCACGGAGCGTGTTCACGTCGATGTCGTTGGTCGGCTCGTCGAGCAACAGCACGTTTCCCTCCTGCTTCAGTGCAAGTGCGAGTTGCAAACGGTTTCGCTCACCGCCCGAAAGTACACCGCAGAGCTTGCTCTGGTCGATCCCGGCGAAGTTGAAACGTGACAGATAGGCACGTGAGTTGATGTCGCGTCCGCCCATTCTGATGGTTTCATTGCCTTGAGCCACCACGTCATAGACAGTTTTGTTGGGGTCGATGTCCTTGTGTTGCTGGTCAACGTAGGCGAGTTTGACTGTCTCTCCGACTTCGAATGTTCCAGCGTCGGGTTTTTCCAGCTCCATGATGAGGCGGAACAGGGTGGTCTTGCCAGCACCGTTCGGACCTATCACGCCGACGATGCCGTTTGGCGGGAGCATGAAGTTGAGGTCGTCGAACAGCAGTTTCTCGCCAAATGCCTTCTTGACGTGCCGTGCCTCGATGACTTTGTTTCCCAGACGCGGTCCGTTAGGTATGAATATCTCAAGTTTATCCTCTCGTTCCTTCTGTTCTTGGTTGAGCATCTGCTCGTATGAGTTCAGACGGGCCTTGCCCTTTGCTTGGCGGGCCTTGGGTGCCAGCCTTACCCACTCAAGCTCGCGCTCCAGTGTCTTGCGTCGTTTCGATTCGGTTTTTTCCTCCTGTGCCATGCGCTTTGTCTTTTGATCGAGCCATGACGAGTAGTTGCCCTTCCATGGAATGCCTTCGCCACGGTCGAGTTCAAGAATCCATTCGCTCACGTCGTCAAGGAAATAGCGGTCGTGAGTCACGGCAATCACCGTGCCTTCGTACTGCTGCAGGTGCTGTTCGAGCCAGTCGATGCTTTCGGCATCCAGATGGTTGGTCGGCTCGTCGAGGAGTAGCACGTCGGGCTTCTGCAGCAGTAGTCGGCAGAGGGCCACGCGACGGCGCTCACCTCCTGACAGGTTGGTCACGGGTAAGTCGCCGGCCGGGCAGCGGAGGGCTGCCATGGCTCTGTCGAGCTTCGAGTCCATGTTCCATGCGTCGGTCGAATCAATGATATCCTGTACCTCAGCCTGCCTTTGCATGAGCTTGTCCATCTTGTCTGGGTCGCCATAGTATTCCTCTTGCCCGAACTTCACGTTGATTTCGTCGTATTCACGCAAAGCATCGTACACGTGTTGTACGCCTTCCATGACATTCTCCTTCACGGTTTTCTCTTCGTTGAGGGGCGGGTCCTGAGGCAGGTAGCCCACGGAGTAACCTGGACTGAAAACCACTTCGCCCTGAGTGGGCTGCTCTATGCCAGCGATGATTTTCATCAAAGTTGACTTTCCTGCTCCGTTGAGACCGATGATACCTATTTTCGCTCCATAGAAGAACGACAGGTATATGTTTTTTAGAATCTGTTTTTGGTTTTGTGGGATGATTTTCGACACGCCCACCATTGAGAAGATAATCTTCTTGTCATCTACTGTTGCCATATAATTGATTATAGTTGTTCACTTTTGAGGGGTTGTTCATCTCAGTGGATTGCCTTTGGTAATCGCTTTTCCCTATGTACTTTCCCTAAATCGTCACACACTTGCAATGATTTTCATCACCAAAGATAGTAAATAAGTCTGCACTGTGCAAGTAAAAGAACGGAAATCAGCACGAAACGGTGATGGAAAGACCTAAAGAGGGATACAAAAAGCAGACGCAGTATGCGACCCTTCGGTGTCCGTTGATGCGAACTGGGTCTGCAATACTGCGTCTGTTGTGAGAGTAATCCAGTTGGGGGATTACTTGATGATTACCTTCTTACCCTTGTGGATGTAAATGCCGCCTTTTGCAGGCTTCATAACCTTCACGCCACCCAAGGTATAGTAAGGTTCGTTGTCTGTTTCCTCGGAGTTCACTTCTTCGATGCTTGTTGCGTCTTTATAGACCATTACGTAACCACCCTCACAGTCGAACTCATAGTTTTTGGCTTCTGCGCCATCCACATAGACGTGGTAGAGGCCTTCTGTTGTGAATGAAGTGACAACGTTTCCGTCCTTGTCCTTAATGGTGAAGGTTGGCTCCTTCGTGAAGGTGCAGGTGGTCTCACCGTTCTTCAGTCCGCTGATTTTGTAAGTTGGCGTATAGGCGTCGCCGAGATTGATGTGCTTGTCGTCAACCTTGAGTGTTGCCTTAGCCTTCGTGATGACAAGTGTGCCGTTGAAGAGCTGGAGCATGTCCGACTCGATGGAACCGCGGGCAATCTTGATTTCGTAATCGCCAACCTCCGATGTCGGAGTTGCCACACATGATAATGCTGGTTCGCCCACGAAATCGTCACCTTCGAACCGGTAGCCGAACTCTGGATTCTCGTCGCCGTACATGCGTGTGGCCGTGCTTGCGTAGATGTCTGTTCCGAATGGGAGGATGTTGTCGTAGTCAACGAAGAATTCCTTCCACTGCTCCGTTGCCTTGTAGATGTCTTCTGTGTGCAGAGGCACATAGAGTTTGGTTATGGCTTTGTTGATGTCGGCAAATACCTTCTCGCCCAAGTTGCAAGGAGTCTTTCCATAAACACGAATGCTGTTGAAGGCATAGCTGCCCTCGAATGCGTTGTTGTCAATCATCTCTACAGTGGCGGGAATGATAATGTCGGTCAGTCGCTGGCAGCCTGAGAACCCGTAAGGATGAATCTTCTTCACTGTCGCATCCACCGTGAACTTCTGTGTTGCCAATGGCAATACTTCGATGAGCTCTGTGGCGTCCTTGGTATAAAGAACATTGTTTTTCAGTTGGTATTGCTTGTCAGCTCCTTCAGGGATGACAATCTCTTGGATGCTGTTGAGTTTTCCGAAAGCACCGTCGCCAATCTTGGTAATAGAAGTAGGGAGGATAATCTTTCTCAGGCTCTGACAGCCAAAGAATGCACGTTCTGGTATCTCATTGTTGGCAGTGGTGAGGTTTCCGTCAACGAGGAACGGATCACCGCCCGACACAATGTTTGCGTCTTTCAGGTCAATGGTCTCAAGAGCGCCGTTCGTTGTCTTGCCATATTCGTCGCAACCGGCAATGCTACGCAAGAACTTGATGTCGGTAGAGTTGATGCTTCCCTTCACGGTCAGTGACTGAAGGATTTCAAGGTCTGCTGCTGAAATCTTGTCTTTGAGAGTTCCAGGCACTTCGACATCTATTGATAGCGCCTTGTCTCTTGCTGGACGGTTGGGAGCGAGACCAATAATCATGCTCTGTGCTTCTGAGAATTGGTAGTTGCTTGGGTTCAAGAGATTCACATCGTAGTAACCGTTGTCTTCTCCGTTCCATCCCCAGTTCACATAAACTTTACCTTCTTCATTGTAACCACAGAGAACAAAGGCGTGGCCACCGTTATTAGGGTTCTTGTCGCTTGCTCCATAGAAGATAGCGCGACGCTCGCTGATTTCCTTGAAAATAAGGTCCATCCATTCAGCATCCTTGGCAATATAATCCATGCGGTAAAGGAGTTGCATGGTAGAAGGATACTTGAAGTTGGCCTTCAGCCCAGCATAAGCTGCATTGATGGGAGTTCCTGAGACGTCAGAGGCATAGCTCATGTCGGCAGCAAAACCGCAATCGCGCATCAATGTTGCAACGGCCGTCGCCTCTTCATCGCTGAACGCACCTTTCTTATATACGTCGCGCATGTCGTTCCATCTGTAATTGCTCTGGGTGAAATCCACGGTAAAATCCTTTTTGGAACCGTCTGGCTGTTTCACAGTTAAAGTTTTGGTACCTGTTCCTGTGTCAGGATATTTGTTGTAGCGCAGAATTTGTGCCATGGCAGTGGCCACACAACCCGTAACGGCTGTTGTTCCGCCATGATAGTCTTGGCCTGGGGTACTGTTGCTCTTTGCTGCTGTTGGACAAAGTCGGTTATATGGATCTTGCTGTCCCCACTGAACATTGACAAATGATTCGATTTTTTGTGGGTATTTGGCAGGATTCGGTTTGATGACTTTAAGAACTTTGCCCTTTGCAACAATGTTCTTTACAGCCTTCTCGACTGCCTGTAAGTACCATTTGAAGTTGTCATTCGTATTCTCATCGTTGAAAGCTGATTCTGAATAACCGATGACTTCAGGAGCTAAGTCATCATTACTGATGATTACATATCCACCAGTGGGGGCACCAACAACCGTGAACGCTTCGTTTTCCTTCAGTATTTCAAGTTTGTTACTTGAAAAAGAAGGAGCCTTGCGCTGGCTGCTGCTGGCCTTCAAGGTGCGCTGAGCTGCCTTCATGATGGCTGCCTTGTCTCTTGGAGCTGCAAAACTTGGAGCTGCTAAAGCTACGAAGAGAGCCAAGCAAGCTATATTTCGTATTTTGTTATACATAATATTGAATTGTTTGATTTTTGTTATAGTGAGGCAAAGCAAGCCGTTTGGCCCGCTCTGCCAATACTATATTACTTGTTGATCATTACTTTCTTGCCATTGATGATATAGATACCACGCCTCAATGAGTTGAGATCCTTTGCGTTCTTCAATACCTGAACACCGTCCAAGGTATAAACATTGTATGATGAGGCATCTTTACTTTCAATTCCGCGGATGTCAGTTACCACATTGACTTCTACAGGCTCAGACTCCATGCCACCTGCATAAACGGCTGTAATGCTGTAGGTGTGCGATCCATCGTTGTTTGGCTGGTCCTCAAACTTGTAGTCTGTGCTTGTGCCAATCAAGATACCATCGCGGTAGATGTTATATGCAACAGGTGTATTGCCCTTCATGAAGGTAATATCATCAATCATGAACATCGTCGTGCTTGAACTTGGGCTGTTCTGACGGATAGCAAAGAAACGCGCTCCCTCTGGAAGGTCAACAGAGATATTCACCCACTGACCTGTGTTGGTGGTGTGTGTGTCTCCAATTTTGATAAACTTCCTAATGTCATGTGGATTGATACCCTTTGAATAACGCACCTCGAAGGTTTCTGCGTATGTACCAGTGTTCTTTACCCAGAAATCGATAGTCTGAGCCTTTCCTGGCAATGCAGGACTGATCATCCAGTTGTCAGCATCCATCGGAACTGCCTTAGAAAGGTTAGCAACTTGCAAGAATGACATGGCACACTTATCTCCGGAATGTGTGGTCACATGTTTCTTGTACTTGTTGTCTGGGTAATCTTTCGGTTGAGCCACGATGAATGCAAACTGTTCGCGGTTGTGTGGGAACTTGAAGTTTTCACCGTCTAGTGATACGTTGTAGCCTTTATCGACATCGACGAGTGTCCACTCACCCATGGTTGTTGACCAAGGATCGTAGCTTTCGAAGTCTTCTGTTACAGTCGGAGTCTCGATTGCTGGCTCGCTCCAGCTTAAACCAACGACTGGTGTGTTGTCACCTGTTGATTTCACGTTCTCTGGTTTCGGCATGTTGTTGTCAGCATATTCGATGATTGCGTTGTCGATATTGTTCTTCTTCTCAACATCGCCCGCTGCTACAACCTCAGCTTTCACGTCGAGCTGGTCAGCTGCATCATTCAGAGAGGTCTGGTATGAAACTGGAAGCAGTTCGTAGTCGGTTGTCTTGAGTGTCTTTGTGAGAGAGACCTGACTTACTTCTGTTCCGTTGACAGATATCTTCACCATGGTTTTGGCATCGAGATCGTTCTGTCCCAAGTTTGTAATCTTAACCTTGAAATCAACCTTGTGTCCCTTGTTCACGGTCTTTGGTGTCACCAGTTCTACAGCTGCATCGTTTGGAAGGGGATCAACGAAGTTGAAATTGTCAACATAGATAGGTGCTTCTGCCTGCTTTTCTGTAGCTTCTCCGAGGATAATAAAGCTGATATAGTTAGTCTTTGTCAGTTCCTTTGGAAGTTTAACGACTGCCTTTTGCCATTCGCCAGCGTTGGTTATGGTGTTGAAATCCTTGATATCAATGCGTTGTGCTGTACCGTTCATAGGCTGAGCAACAAGAACCATCTTGCGTTTTGCGTTCGGAGTGCACTTATAGTCGAATATGAGTTGAGGATTTACTGCACCGCGGAGGCTTACCTTGCCCAACATAATCATGGCACTGCCTGTTTCCTTAGGATCGTAGTAGAGGCAGCCGTTGTCCTTATCGGATGACTCTCCTTTCAGCATTATCCATTCATCGCCAGCTTCACTTGCGACTCCAGCCATGAACATTCCATCGTCTGAGCCGTTGGCAAAGCTCCGGTGGTGAGGCATTTGATAGGGTTTACCCACCAACATGGACTTAATCTTCATCGGGCCGCCTCCAGAGGCATTCCTTGGTGTGACTGCCCAGTAAGCGATGCGTTGTGTACCTTCGTAAGTTTTGAAATCTTCAATAGTATATTCAGTCACACCCTTTGCGGTTTGTCCTATTTCCTCAATCTCTGTGGATGATTTAACGTAGTGGATTTGATACCACAGCCCTGCTGGGTTAATCAATCCGCCTTCAGCTGCTCCCGGAGCCTTCCATGTGAGTTTTACAGAGTTTAGTTGGTCAATGGCTGACAAACTTGGGATAGCGCCAGGTTTGTCTTGTCCCACTTTGATGGTAATGGTGGCTTTTTGTCCCACGCCATTTTCGTTGTAGGCATAGATTTCATAGGTGTTGTCGCCGTGTTCGGCATTGGTATCGTGAACAGTACAAACTTGTCCTGGAGTTACCGGAGAGACAGTGCCCACCATGCGGTCGCCACTCATCACGACAATCTTATCGAGCGATGTGATTGTCTCGCCCTTGCGGTTCTTTGTCGGTGCTGTGAATTTGATAAATGCCTCATCCAGTCCGCTTGGCTCGGTCTCGCCACTCAGGTTGGTCACTGAGGCAGGAGCGGTAGGTAATGGTCCTAATTCAACTTTGAAGTTATCGATGGCCACGAAATACGACCCCGATTCTGATACGGCATGGAAACCGAAGTTATAGTTGCCGTCAGAACCGATGGTGATTTCTTTCTCGTAGTTTGTCACGATACTTGCCTTTCCAGGGTATTCTGTCACTGGCATCAACTGCTCTGTGAGGAGTGTTTCGTTGTCGTTGGCATCCTTGCCCCATTTTACTTCAAGTTTTTCCTTGTAGGCGGCTGGGGTGATGACGTCGTACTTAACGAAGTATGTATAGCCGGCCTTCAAGTGGATAGGGGGCGAAATCAGCCAGCTGTCGCTCTTACCCTTGAGGCTGCTGCTACATTTCATATACTTTTCTTCCTCGTCCCATTCCCAGTCGTTATAACTGCCTTGAACTCTGTTCACCTTAATGTAAGGTGTAGTGCTGGCTTCGTTGTCGAACGTTTCGCTGTAGTTAGGCTCATAGGCCTTGCCGTAATAGAATTCTTCAGTTTGGTCGTATTCACCTTCAACATCACCGTTGATGGTCTGTACGACATAGTAGTAGTTGCCGAATACAGCGTCGGCAGGCAAGTCCTCCTCAAATGTAAGGCCTGATTGCTTTTCGCTTACGAGTTTCAATTTGCCATTTTCAACCCGATACACGTTGTATGTTACATTTCCTATATATCCATCGTGCAATGTTTCTGTTGAGGCTGTCCATGTGATTTTGACATGCGAGTTATTGCTTCCGCTTCTTGTCATGATGATATCGCCCGGAGCAGCCATTTCATCGTGACCTACCCACTGGTTGTCTATGAATTTTGCACCTTCGCCAACGGCGTTTGAGGTGATAATCTTGAAATTGCACATGCCTGCCTCAGGAACGGTCACGTCTGGCTCGATGGTCTCACCCGGCTTAACAGTACCCTCGGCAACTTTCTTGCCATTGACATAGATGGTATAGCTCAGTGCGGTACCAGTTGGCAGCGCATCACCGGCGTATGTTGTGGTAGGAGCGGTGAATTTAACTTTTCCTGATAAAGAACCGTTGGCAAAACTGTATGAGACGTCGGTCACCTTGTTTGGTGCGCCGTCTGCTGCCTCAGCACCTGGAATGGCCATGCCCACGACTGCATCGGGGAGAACACCGATTTCGGTTGCGGCACCAGTCGTGAGGTTAACCGTGTAGAGCTTCGATACCATATTGCCGTCGGTCGCAGCCCAGTAGAACTCGCCCGAAACAGGATCAATCTCACCACTCTGCTCATAGTATTTATTGGCAGATGTCATGACCTTCACACCCGTAGCACCCACGAGTGTCTCATTACCTGTAGATGGATCAATCTTGTAGAGATTTCCGTCGGTTGCCACACCATAGGCAAAGTTATCATTGCCGTAGCCTAATGCAACAATTCTATGCTGGCTTTTCTTGATGACTGTGCGACTTTGGGTAGCATAATCGACAAAGCCCCATTCAAGTGCGCTCAAGTCGCTGGTGAAGAACTGGCCGAAAACCTTCGACGATTTGGGGTCTTTTGCTGTTTCTGTAGCAAGTAACGACTTGTCGTAAATCTGTGCAGGCTCTTCGGTTGCAGGTTCCCATGTGTCAGTGTTGAATTCGTAGAGATCAATCATTTTCATGCCAGCCAGCTCCCAAACGCTCATTCCGTAGTACTTGTTGTCTATGAGTGCGCAGCCACCATTGAATTTTACATCATAGCCCAATGTTTTGAGAACATTGTAACTGATGCTTGCCGATGGTGTGAATGATATCATTTCTCCATAGTCGTCTGAAATATGGCTACCCAGAATTTCGACCTTACGTGCTGTAAGTACCGGTGATTTCAGTGGAGAGGATACATTGTACGAAGGCATGAGAGCTGTGAACGGAGTTGTCATGTCTGCCTTCTTCGGTATCATTTCGTCGAAAAGTGCGAAATTGATGGCACGATCTCCCTGGTGCTGTGAAATTCGTTTTTGGATTTCATACTTGCGGGCCATTTGTTTCTTGAGCTTTGTCTGCGCTAACGCAGGTATCGCAATACAAGTGGCAATCAAACAAGCACAAAAATAGGTAAATCTTTTCATGTCATTGTGATTTTGTTAACGATTGTATTTATATTAGTTATTATCTTTTCTTCCTGTACTGTTTTATGATTTATGTTGTAGAACAGAATAAACACTTGACAGTTAGCTATTTCAACCGTTGGCGCCAGCCTCAGCTTCGAGTCGTGTTGAACATTGTCTGACGTTAGTTGGCGGTAGCGATAGCAAGAGGCTCAATTAACTTCTGTTGAACGGTTTGTCATAATTATAATTAAGGTAGAATTAAATTCTCTTCGTTTAGGTCGGTGCTAAATTATACATTTTTTTTATATTTCCCAAATATTCATGAACTTTTTTCCAAAAGAGTTATTGTTAAAAGTCCTTCCAATATATGTAAATTTTGGTATTAATAGTCTTGTTTTCAGATGTTTATGTCGTATAATAGAAACTTTGTAGAATAGATGCAATGGCTTGCTTACAAATCATAACTTGATGTTTTGGGTCAGTCGTAAAACCCAGTTGCACCCCTCTCCCCTCATGCACATAATTTCATAAGCCTGTAAAGGAAGAAAGGAATATCCGTTACTCCCCTGA
>QWCY01000425.1_pt1 | contig 69374 bp, 60 predicted proteins | sample 1972631 | NCBI WGS metagenome assembly QWCY01 (sample SAMN09866696, study PRJNA288562) | Human gut metagenome isolate pre1_stool, whole genome shotgun sequencing... | isolation source: gut | host: Homo sapiens | place: USA: California
GGAAGCCTGAACAGCAAGCTCGTTCATTCTCTGAAGCATTGAGTGAACCTCTGTGAGTGCACCTTCTGCTGTCTGTACTGCGGATACGCCGTCCTCAGCGTTAGTTGAAGCCTGATCAAGACCTCTGATCTGCTTTCTCATCTTCTCGGAAATTGAAAGACCTGCTGCATCATCTGCTGCACGGTTGATTCTATAGCCGGATGATAACTTCTCTGCTGACTTGCTCTGTGAACCTGTTGTGATGTTCAACATTCTGTTGGCATTCATTGCCTGTAAATTGTGCTGTACTACCATAATATATTCCTCCTTGAATATCTATCGGCGTCCATGCCGATGTGAATTGTTATAGAGGCTCCTGCCTCCAAGATGGTAAGTATCTCCTACCTTCTGTATATTATATCGGTTCAAAGTCTTAGAACTTTATACCTGAATAATATCTTTTTTTAATTATTTTTTCTTGTCCATGAATACAGGCTCGCTCGTCACCTTATTCATGGTCTTGTAGTAGTTCGCGGCATACTGCTGGTTCTTCTTCACGCTGCCAATCTCCCTGCGGCGCTGTGCGAACTTCGCTGTAATCCTGTCCTTGTTGCGTTTCTCCTCAGCCATGAGGTGGCTGCTCTTCTCCATAATCTGTGTTATCCTGCCCTGAAGGCTCTTTATCTCAGCCGAATAGTCCTCACTGTTCTTATCAAGCTCTGCCTTCACATTATCGTACACAAGCTGAAAGCCCTCGTCCATGGCATTGAGCTGGTCAACAAGCTCTGCCTTCTGCCCGACAATATGGCCGAATGCCTCCTCGTCAAATGAAGCCGCACCCAGTACCGCCTCCTGCTCTGTATTGAGCTTCTCAAGGGAATCAAGAATCCCAAGCTTCCTGTCAAGGCTGCTCTCCAATATGGTTAAATAGCTCTCCGTCATGCTCATACGCATCCTCATTTCCGTGCACTGCACCCGCAGCCAATATTATTTAGAAGTGTTATTTCTCGAAAGCTGGATTACTTCCTTCCATGTATCTCTCATGGTTCTAAGGTGCTTTAACACTTCCTCTATAATCTCCTTGTCCTTCTTGACATTGGCTTCGCGAAGCCTTGTCCTGATATACTTATAAACCTCATCGAAATCCTTGGCAACAGGATACTTGAAATCAAGTGTATTCTGAAACTCTTCTATAATGCGTTCCACCCTGCGGATACTGTTGTGAGCCTTCTCCACATCGCCCTTATCTATAGCCATAATAGCAATATTGGCATACTTGATGGCTCCATCATACAGCATAAGCGTAAGCTCCGCCGGTGATGCTGTGAGTATCTTATTTTTCTCGTACTGCTGATAGCCTGCAGATGTATTCATGCAACTGCCTCCTCTTACCTGCAAAGCACAGCCCACCATCATCCTGATGATGAGCTGTGCGTATTTATAGTACTATTTTATCAGATTATCTTCCTGTTGTAAAGGTACAGTCAGTGTCATGAAAAATCAAATCACTCAACCTCATGAACCTAAAAGGTTAGAAAGCGAGGAAGTAGATGACTGGAGCTTGGACAATGCTTTCTCCATTGCAGAGAACTTCTTGTAATAGAACTCCTCGTAGTACTCAAGCTTCTCCTGCCACTTGCTGACCTTGTCCTTATAATCGCTGTACTCACTGGACATCTGCTTGTCATTATATATCGTGTAGATGCTGCTGACACTTGAGGATGCCATTCTCTTAGTAAGGTCATTGTATACCGAGGTGGACAGCTTCTGGAAGAACTCTGCCACGACCTCCGGATCCTCATTGATTGCCGCCATGAGCTTGTCCTCATTGCCCGATGTGGTGGCATCATCCGCATCTCCGTCTATATGGAGACAGCCCTTCTCATTGGTATCCGCTGAGAAGTAGCTTGCCGTATTTATTCCGAAGGATGAGAGCGAATATGTCTTTCCGTTAATCTCAAAGCTCGTATTCATAAGACTCTTAAGGGCAGACGATGTATTTCCGAGAGTACTGTCACGTCTGAGAAGCGAATCCTTAATCTTGGTCTCCCACTTCTCTATCTCATTGTCGGACATATCCTTCTTCTCATCATCGGTCAGCGGCTCATAGTCCTTCGCTGCTGCAGCATTATAAGCTGTATCCATGTCCTTGATGAGTTCATTGTACTTTCCGAGGAATTCCTTAATCTTATTGTACATGCCCTGTGTATCATTGGAGGTTGTGATGCTCACTTCCTCACCGGCCGCTGTCACCTGCATCGCTGTGATTGAAAGACCGTTGATGGAGAATGTACCTGTACTGCTCGTAAATGTGACGCCGTTGAGAACTATCTCTGCGTCCTGACCGCTGATTCTGGCAGCATCCGAGCTCTTAGAGGCAGCATCAGCTGCAACAATCGCTGCCTTAGCTGACGCATAGGCGGTCTTGTTATCATCCTTATTGACATAGTCTGTAGCAGCACTGTATGTAGAAGCATTATCATTAAGCTTCTGCACCGCCTCGTCGTATCCAGACTGATTGTCTTTTATGGTCTTATCAAGCTCCTCGTATTCATCAACTGCAACCTTGGCAGCAAGAATCGCCTGCTTCTCTGCCATCTGCTGGGCAATAGCTGTATCCGCTGTTCCATTGTTCTCCTTGATGAATGCCTTCATCTCAGCGAGTTCTTCATCTGTATACTGAACCCGCTCAGTTGAGCCGTCATCCTTCGTCACCATCTTATACAGCTTGTCCTTATTTCCATCAAGACCGGCAGCCAGTTCATCATATCTGGCCTTATTCTTTTCAAAACTGTCCTTGATGTCCGTATACTTTTTGTACTCTGATGCGAGAGCCTGCTGTGCTTCATAATCTGTTACAGTCTTTTTGTCGGCTGCGAGATTATCCGCCGTATATGTATTTTCATATATCTTTACAATCGCCTTGGCTACCTGTCTCTGCTCGTCATCCTTCGCTGTGACTGTGCCGTCAGCTATATCCTTATACTTCTTAAGCTCTGCTGTATCATTGCCATCCACATCCTTCGTTGCGAACAGTCCAAGAGACTGAAGTGCGTTAAGACCACTTATATTATTCGCTGTGAGTGTGAATTCTCCATCAGAACCTGATGTCTTGGCATTGACGAAGAATCTCTGGTTGGTCTCATCGAAGCTTGCGTTGATTCCGGCATCCTTGAACTTGCTGATAAGCTGATTGACAGTCATTCCGTCAGTTATCTCTATCTCTGTATCATTGACAGCTATCTTGCTTCCTGTCTTTATTCCCATATCGGCAAGGGCAGTGCTTCCTGTAACCTTCTTATTACCTGTATCGTTCTTATCGTCTGACAGCTTCACTACGCCGCCTGTCATGTACGCTGAGGAGGCAAGCTTATTAACCTTCATCTTCCGTGTGCCGTTGACAGCTGATGATGAAGCTGTAACAGTCGCTGCCTTGCTGTCCGATATAGTGCTTGTCTTAAGGCTGTACGCTGTAGACATTCTCATATTGGAAAGGCTTGATGTATAGAAGCCATATATCTTGCTGTTCATGGTCTTCCAGGCATCCATCTTCCATTCCTGCTTAGTCTGCGCCTTCTCATACTTCTCTTTCTTGGTTGAATATGCCGATACAAGCTCCTGTACAAGGGAGTCTGTATCAAGTCCCGATATAAGTCCGCTGACTCTTATTGCCATAATTAACTCCTTTCCACCATATTATGATGGTTCCGTTTACAATAAAAACGCTCTTTCCGTGATGTTAGCGTTTCTCGTCCACAAGGATTCCGGCAAGCTCCCATGCCTTAGCGATAAGGTCAAGAGTCTTCTCCGGCGGAATCTCCTTAATTGTCTCCTTGGTATCCTTGTCAACTATCTTGATTGTTACTCTGTTGGTCTCATCGTGATAACCGAACTCTGCAACCGTATTGTTGTTGAGCTTGCTGTTAATCTCTGATATACGCTGCTTGAGAGCCTTCTCATTGAGCTGAATATCCTGTTCAACCTTCTTGCTGTTGTCATCTGCAGCAGTGTTAGCGCTATCCCTGCTCTGCTGGCTGCCCTTATTAGTGGTCTGCACCTTAACCGTATCCGGCTGCCTGTTATTATTCTGTACGCCGACCTCCTTGGTCTCGGTAACAGTAGTGTTCTGCTTCGCCATATTGACCGAAGCACTGATTGCAGCACTTGATGCTGCCCCTTTAATTCCTTCAATCGCCATTTTAAGACACCTCCGTGTGTTCATTTAAATTATATTGACGCTGCTTCTTGTTGTATGTGTGTATCCTTATATTTCTTCATACTCTCTATTGTATTTCGGCAGACCGATATAAAAAGTTTAGTCCTATATAGCTATCCTAAAAGGTTCCTGAGTGCCTCCGCTCCGTCGGAAACGCTTGCAGCCTTGTTCGCATCCTTAATCTGCGCATACACCTCCTTGCGGTACACCGGAACGGACTTAGGGGCTGTGATTCCTATCTTAACCTGGTCTCCCTTGATTTCAAGCACGGTTACCTCTATATCGTTGTTGATTACAATGGACTCAGTCTTCTTTCTCGATAAAGCAAGCATTATTTTTCCTCCTTCATCTTCTGAATATAGTCATACACATTGTAACGAACTTCATAGTTATCGTTGTTCACGATAAGCTGGCACGCCTTCTTAGTGTTCATATTGATGACAATCGGTGCCTTTAAGTTAGCGGTCATCTTCGTGAGGTCGGACGGAACCGTCACAACAGACAGCAGGAAATAATCGCCCTCCGACTCCACCTCTCCCATCTGGGCAAGCCATTCATCATCCACAACCGGATTATACTCCGCCACAACCTTCATAGGGTCGATGACAGTGAAGGCAAGCTGTGGCTCATCAAGACACTGCAGCCACATAATTCTGCCCTTTTTCTCGGAATTATATATCAATGTATACCTTGTATACTGTTCAAAACCCATCAAGCCCTGAGTAAATGTGATTATCCTGTCCTCAGCGACCTCTATCTCCCCAAATAATCTTGTATTAACCTTCATGTACTCTCTCCTTCTCCTTATATCAGATACAGAAGCTCTGCTCCCGATTTGATGTTAAAACCATCCGCATACATAAGAATGTGCATACTAAATACTGTAATTATTGTATGCACATCCCCGCACGCCTGTCTTAACATATTATTCTTTACAGATAATCAAGTAATGACTGTCTCACTGTCTTAGAAGCTGTCGCAATTGCTGCATTGTACACTGTCTCTGCCGCAGCAAAGTCAACTGCGATATCCTCTAACTCCACATCCTCATTCTTGGACTTGAGATCCTTGAAGGTAGTCTGCTGCTGTGTAAGTCTGGTCTTAGTGAGTGTAAGTCTCACTTCACGGCTTCCCACATCGGACAATTCAGTGTTGACTGTCGACTGATAGCCCTTCATCTGTGTGATTCCCTTTGCAAAGAGTGCTTCCATATTATTCTTGGCATAATCAAGCTCCTTATTTGCCGCCTCTATCATGGACTCAAGCTCATCAGTCTGTCCTGCATACATGTCTGAGTTCTTCATATCCTTTAATCTGGAAATCTTTTCCTCAATATTCATAACCGATGAAAGACTGTTTACAAGGTCATCTAAGTCTCTTCCTATATTATAGCTGAGCACATCCGTAGCGCGTGAGTTGACCTTAAGGTTCTGGCTGAAGTTGATGGTGTACTCTATGTCCTGACTATCGTCGCCTGTCTTGCTTGACATAGAATATACCTGTCCATTGGTCAAATCCTCGCAGTCGAAATAGTGCTCCGGTCTGATATCTCCCTTCGCAAACGAATCCTTGCGATATGACACATCTATCTGTGAATTGCCAAGTGCCTGCTGCGAAGCTTTAGAAAATACCAGCTCGCCCTTATCGTACACATAATATGCTGTATTGTCGGCAAGGTTTCCTGCAGTCATTATAGCTTCAAGCTCCGATGTGCTTACCGCCTGTATTGTACCTGCGTAGGCCTGTCCGTCAACTGTGATCTTAGGAAGCGAGGCTGCATCAGCCGCATCGTAGGCACAGTTATCATAGGCAAGCCTTATTCTGTACACCTCCTGTGTCTCAGGCGTATCTGAGGCCTTTATTGAAGCTACGTTGTTGATATCAACACCATTCTTCATATACTTGGTTGTCGTAAAATCAGAGCCCTTGAAGCTCTGGTTAATCCTGTAGGACAGACCTGCCACCTCGGCATCGTTCTGGAAGGTGAGTGCTCTGTCCGTTCTGTATCCGGTAAAGATATATCTTCCTGAGCTGTCCGCATTTCCCTCTGCATACATCGCATCTCTCAACTGCTGTATACTCTGTATTATCGCGCTTCTGTTGGTTGTCTCATAGGAATCCGTAGAGCCCTGTGTGCAGTACTTGATGATATCCTTATAGATACCGTCCATGTTATTTAGTGATGTCTCTGTGAGTGTAAGCCACGCACCTGCATCAGGAACATTCTTCTTTAAGTACTGTTCAACCTCTGTCAGGCTGGTTCTGAGAGAGAGTGCTCTGATAGCTATAATAGGGTCATCCGATGGCTTGGATATCTTCTTCTGAGATGACATCTGCTGCTCTGTTGTATATAAATTATTCTTCGACTTGTTGACATTACGCATTGTCGTATTCGTCATCATTGTGTTGGTTATACGCATTTTAAGCCTCCATTCTATCTTTCCCGGTCTGTTTTACCGCAAGCTCCCTTACAGCCCTGTCTCCTCAATAAGCTTGCTGTATATCTGGTTCATGACTGAGATAACCTTTGAGGAAAGGTCATAGGCGTGCTTGTATTTTACAAGGTCCACACCCTCCTCATCCTCATCAACTCCCGATATGGATGTGCGCTGTGTCTCTATGGCACCCTTGACATTGCTGTAGTTCGTGCTGAAGCTCGTTGCTCTCTTGGTATCTACGGATATCTCGGATACCATTGAGGAAAGGAAATCCCAGAAGGTTCCGCTCTTGATTGTCACCTTGTCCTTAAGTGCATATAAATCGTTTGCCATATCAGGATTCTCACCTCGTGACGCATCGTATGAAACCGGAAGCTTAGACAGATCACTTATCATGTCGGCATTCACACTTATATTTCCTGCCGTCACATAGGAATTGCTGTCATACTTCGATACAAGAAGCTTCTCTGTATTCATCGTGCCATCTGCTAACTGGCCATTGGTAATTATATCGTTAAATTCCTTTGCAAGTGTTGTCACGAAACGGTTTAACTGTGACTGATAATAAGGTATTCCCTTGTAGGAAGGATTCCTGTAGGAATCAACAACTATCTCAAGCGACTGATTTCCGTTGGCATCCGTCTTCACCTTCTCATAAGAATCATTACAGCCGTCTCTCATATCGAACAATGCCTTGAGGCTGCCTCTTCCATTCTCCTCATAAGGGTTATACGGATTGCCGTTGCTCCACTTGATATCATAAAGACCCTGCGCATCGCTTGCATTTCTCTTTTTGTCCGTCTCCCTTGCAACGCACTGCAGGGTATCATAGGTGTATCCCGTTACAATGTTCTGTCCATTGAAGGTAACTGTATAGTCTGAGACACCATTTCCAATCTCACGCTCATTCACTGTCACATCTGCATAGTATGACAGCTGGTCGACAATTAAGTTTCTCGTGTCCCTGAGATCATTTGCCGTGCCACCCGAAGCCTCTATTGTGTTAATCTGCTTGTTGAGTGAGGCTATCTGCTCTGCCATAGTATTGATAGAAGATACTGATGACTTAATCTCCTCATTGATATCGTTCTGGGTGTTCTGCATATTAGTCGATAATGTATTAAAGTAATTGCATACACTTGAAAGGTAGCTGAGCATCTGTCCTCTCTTGACTTCACTGCTTGGATCAGACTTAAGTGCATCTATCGTCTTAAAGAGATTATTGTACTCTGCGATAAAGCCTTCCGTGTTAAACTCATCAAGATATGTCTGAACAAGCTCTGAATACGTCTGAAGGTTCTCATACTGGCCGCACTGTGCATTGTTGTGTCTGTATCTCTCATCGTAGTACTGGCTTCTTGCCTGTGATATATCAACCATGGCAACGCCTGTTCCCACCGCTCCGTAAGGCTTATACACTCTTATGGCAAAGCCGGCTTCCTGTGAAACGGACTGACGTGTGTAGCCCTTGGTATTGATATTCGATATATTGTGTGCCGTGGTGTTGATTGCCGCATTGCTTGCAAACAGTCCCGACGCACCGATTGTCATTCCGAAAAATGTATTTGGCATATTGTTCCTCGTTTCCGGGCGGCTTCTCTATAAAGGCTGTGGAAATCCCCCCTATGTGGTTTCCCATCTGCCGCAGAAACAATTCACTTTCGCCCTCAAATGAACTGTTCCCTTAAATTACCGATTCGGTGTCTATATCATCTGTATTACTGTGTCCATCATGGTGGTTATGACGTTGATGTATCTCGATGCAGCATTGTATGCCTGCTGGTAACGTACCATGTTCGTAAGCTCCTCGTCCGACGAAACTCCCATAACCTCTTGTCTTCCATTGTCAAGTCCGCTGCTCAAATCATCCTGGTTGGCAACCATGCTCTCATAGACCTTGCCCTCACTTCCGACATCATCTACCAGCGCCTCATAGAACTGTTCAAATGTCAGGCTCTCGCTGCCTTCCCTGTAGAACATGCTCTTCTGGGAAAAGAGTGCTGTCAACTCCTTAGCCCTGTCATAGTCCACCTTGCCATCCTTCTGGCTGAGCGGCAGAACTGAGAAATCATAGAGTACATCAGGATTGATTTCAATATTGGCTATAGTGTAGATGGAATCCATACCAGACTCATTCTGGGTATTGTAGATGTAATATGTCTGCCCATCCGTCCCTGTAACCTCCTTGTATCTGTCGGTGTACTTTCTTGAAAAGAGCTCTGTTCCAGGCGTCTTGTTGGCATCCTTGCCATAATCCGTCTTATCCATGTCAAGCACCTTGCCTGTATATGTAACCGTTTTACCATTGCCATCTACGTAAGTAACTGTCGCGTCCTTCATCGGGCTGAACACATTGTTAATCTGTTCCACGATGTTGTTAACCATCTTGTCAAAATTAGCTATGCTTCTTGCCATAACCGAATAATCCTTACAGCTCATAAAGCTCTGGTAATCCCTGTATGCTGTGTACGCCGCTACTGCCGCATTATAATCTTCATCACTTCCGTAATCTGCCCTGTCCGGCTTCTGTGTCACCACCTGAGCAGGTGGCGTCATATTGGCATAAGTAGGTGATATTGTTCCTCTCGCTGCTAAAAGCCCCTTAAGTGAACCAATATCCGTATTCTTAGATGTGGACATCGTAAGCTCCATATTATAGAGTGGTGTATCCTTCATCTCGCTCCATACAGGTACATAGAATGAGGTCCCCTCTATAGTGTTGAGTCCAAGGTGGGATACGCTGAGTCCATCACAGAAGAAATTGCCCTCCATCATTACCGTCACAACATGATTGGCATCCTCGCTGTAGTCTATCTTGACATATCCTGACAGCTCGTCAAGAAGAAGATCTCTCTCGTCTCTTAATGTCATCGCCGTCTCGACGCCGCTCTCAATAACAGATATCTGACCGTTGAGGTATTGTATTCTGTCACCGATCCAGTTTATTCTGTCCACCATGTTGGCTATCTCTGTATTAAGGCTGTCCTGATAACTTACAAGTCCCTTGTAAATTGACTGTGAACGGTCTAAGAAGCTGATAGCACTCTGTACAAGTGCAGCTCTCGCCGTGTTGTCATCAGGTGCCTTGGCAACTTCGTTGATCGCAGCTAAAAGATCCGATATTGAATTCTGGTATGATATTCCGTTGAGCTCGCCAAGCTGTGTCTGTATCTCATCGGTCGCATTCGTAAGCTTATCATAGAATCCATATCTTCCGTTCTCTCTTCGGTACGCCTCATCCAGAAGTATATCCCTGACATGCGATACCTGCTGTATTGTGGCACCGTTTCCTCTCTGAAGAGCAGCCGTTGCAAATCTGTTCAGGACATTGTACTGTGTGTCCTCAAAGACAACCTGCTGTCTTACATATCCCTTGGTATTGACATTCGCCATATTATTGGCTGTTGTATTAAGTGCATTGGAGCTGTTGGTCAGACCCGACAGACCAATGTATAAAGCTGACATATTAGCCATAAGCTCTCCATTCCGTTAATGCTTTTACTTTATCAAATATTCTATCTATAATATATATGTGAGTGCCATTATTGCTTTTTATCGAACTTGGTATCCGGCAGTGCGTAGTTATTGCTTATATACGCATCCCTTCCATAGTTATTCGTTTCCGGTCCATGTCTCATGCTCTGCAAAAGATTCATCTCAAACCTGAGCATATCCATGGATTCGTCAAGCAGTGCCTTATTGCGCTCATTGACATCCACCATTCTCTTCATAGTCAAAGAAAGCCTGTCATGAATAGAAGCTAACGCGTCCCTCTCCTTAGGCTGTGAGCTCAGCAGCTCTATCAGTCTTGTGAGAGTCAAGGTCTTAACATCCTTGTTAAGAACATCTGCAATATCGTTCGATGCTTCTGTTCTCTTTTTTTCCAGCGCTATGATTCTTTCCACCACAAGCTGTTCCTTCTCTACCATCCTTGAAAGCTCATCGACATCGTTCCGGATAATAATACCCGTCTTCTCAAGTCCAAGCTCTAAAAGACTCTCATATTCCTTATTCTCTTTTTCCAAAGTGTCTATCAGTGTATCTATCAGACTGGCCACTTATACGGTCACCCCTTCTAAAACGTAATCGTGTTATACCTCTCCATAAGCTTGGCTGCCAGCTTATTCGCAGATACATCATATCTTCCGGCCTCATACTTAGCCTTAACCTCAGCAACTCTGTCCTCCCTGACATCGTCTGCCTGTGCCACTGCTGCCTTCGCCACCTGATAATCCCTGCCTAACTGTGAAATCTCAAGCTTATCCTCAGCTCCCGATGTCTTCGCAGTCTTCTTAGCCTGTGTCTTACCTGCCGCAGCATATACCATACTGACCTGATTATAGGCATCTATTCGCATAATATCCCTCATTTCTATCATGTAATAATCTATGTTCTGTAATATGTATCGGATTACAACAAAAAAAACTTAGAGGAATTTGAAAAAAAATCAAAATCCTCTAAGTTAATCAGTTCAACCTTTATGTATATCTGCGTTGTTCCATGGTGCATACACGAACCGGCTTCAGGGCAGACCTTCTTTGGCAGGGCTCCCTTGTCCCGGCCGGCATCCGCATTACAGAAAACGCATCTTATTCTCTTTCGCTTCCTTCTTCACAGGTGGTTCAACCTTCTTAGGCTTCTCATATAAATCTGAAAAATTAGAAGCCATGCTGGCCTTGCATGAATCGCAGAACCTTCCGGAGCGTATCATCCTGCCGCACTTCTCACATGCGATTCCTACCGGTGAATCATCGGCAAACGCAAGCCTCTCCTCACGTATCCACTTCTCAATCTGCTTCACACCGACATCTGCCGCCTCAGCAACTTCCTGAATGCTGGCTCCTGCATTCTCTCTTATGTACTTCTTGGCAACCTGAAACTTATCCTCAAGCTCAGCCTGACAAGCCGGGCACAGAAAGCTTCCCCCTTCAATATAACTGAACATTCTCCCACATGCCCTGCAATTTCTTATCTCCATCAGAAAACGCCTCCATCCTTAAAAATCTTTCTATACTATCCGAATCCAAATCCTGCTCATTTTTCGTGCCTGTCATATTAATCCCGGTATTAAAAACCGCGTCCCACACATACCGCGGCAAAATATATGTCCGCACTATGGACAGCTTTAATTGCCTGTGAACATTCATCAAGTGTTGCACCTGTGGTGTATATGTCATCCACCAGTAATATCCTCTTATATTTTACTATATCGGGCGCTGTATGAAAAGCATTTTTTATATTTTTTGACCTTTCCCTGTCATTCAGAGCTTTCTGTGGCAGGGTATTTTTCGTTCTAACAAGCAGTGTCTCGTCAACCGGTATATTCATAAGCCTTCCAAGCCTGTGTGCCACAAGTGCTGCCTGATTATACCCCCGCTTTCTGTAACGCCCGGCATGGAGCGGGACGGGTATTATGACCTGCGGTTTCCAGCTTGCTATTATATGACCCTTTAGTTTATACAACAGCTCTGCATAAAAGCGTGCATACTCCCGCTGTCCGTCATACTTGAATCTGTACATCGACTGCTTGATTTCCCTGGTATATGAAAATGCCGCAACACCTCTTATGAAATAATGTCTCTTTTTGGCACAATCCTCACATACCTCACGCAGCTCATCGTCCAACTGTTTCCCGCATACCATACAAAATGGTGAAACTATGTACTTAAGCCGTGACAGGCAGTCATCACATGCCATTCCTCCCGGCTCAACAAGCTGTTCACATATCGGACACCTCGGCGGATAAATTGTATCAGACGCATTCTCTAATCCTCTGCGCAAGAGTCGAATAGCGTTTCTGTTCGTTAGCGTTGTCAACCATTCCATAGAATACCTCTTCTGTTCCAACGATACATACACACCTTCTTGCTCTTGTCACAGCCGTATAGAGTATATTACGGTTCATAAGCATCCGTGGTCCGGAAAGAAGCGGTATTACCACAGCCGGGTACTCACTTCCCTGTGACTTATGTACTGTAACCGCATAGGCAAGCTCAAGCTCATCGAGCTGCTTGAACGGATACTCAACATATCTGTCATCCTCGAACTTAATCGTCACCTTTTCCGTGAAAAAGTTGATATTGTCAATGACACCCATGTCACCATTAAACACCCCCATGCCATGGTCAACCGGTATGCCATTCTTTCCTCTCGTCTCCCACTCAAGCTGATAATTGTTCTTTATCTGCATTACCTTATCGCCCTCGCGAAACAGTGCACTGCCTGTCTCCTTTTCCTGCTTGGAGGAATCTTTTGGATTAAGGTACTCCTGAAGAACCATATTAAGTCTCTCAACCCCAAGAAGCCCTTTTCTTGTAGGAGTCAGCACTTGAATGTCGAATATTTTGGCATCAACATACTTGGGAAGCTTCTGTGCAACAAGCGCTATCATCGCACCTAATACATTGTTCGCATCTTCCCTTTTTATAAATATAAAGTCCTTGCTCGATGGTCCTATCGGGAACCGCTCTCCGTCATTTATCTTATGGGCGTTGACTATAATATCGCTCTCTTTTGCCTGTCTGAATATCTTGGTGAGCTTAACAACCGTAAAGCATTCCGAATCAATGATATCCCTTAATACATTTCCGGGACCAACGGACGGAAGCTGATTGACATCCCCCACAAGAATAAGCCTCGTTCCTGCGGTAACCGCCTTTAAAAGACTGTTCATAAGGAATATATCAACCATGGACATCTCGTCAATTATTATGACATCTGCATCTATGGGGTTCTCCTCATTTCTCATAAAGCTTACATTCTTATCATCCTCCGGTGCCCCCGACAGCTCTAACATTCTGTGAATAGTCTGTGCCTCACAGCCTGTAGCCTCCGTCATGCGCTTCGCCGCCCTGCCCGTAGGTGCTGCCAGGCGGATCTCCATGTCCTCACTCTCAAAGTATCTTATGATCGTATTGATGGTTGTGGTCTTTCCCGTTCCCGGTCCTCCGGTCACAATAAGCAGTCCTGAGGATACCGCCTGCATGACTGCATTCCTCTGCATATCATCAAGCTCAATCTTTTCTTCCTTTTCAATGCGGTGTATCCTGTCCAGCGTCTTTTTCTCATCAGCTTTAACTCTTACATCCAGTGCTTTCAGGGCATACGCCACCGCCATTTCCATATAATAATAGGATGCACCATATATTATGCGCCGGTCCTCTCCATCCGCCTCATCCTGTGGTGTATCCTCAAACGAATTATCCGAATTATATGGCAGCTCCTTAACAACAATCTTTTTATCTATCGACAGTTCAACAAGCTGCCTGTCTATATCTTCTATCTGTGCATCAAGCAGGCTTCTGAGCTGCTGTATCAGTTCACCAAACGGAAGATATATATGTCCATTTCCTGCTGCCTGAAGGAGCGTGTACATAATCCCGCTCTTTATTCTAAAGTCCGAATCGGCAGCTATTCCTGCCTTTCTTGCTATCTCGTCGGCAATCTTAAAGCCAACACCGGATATATCATCCGCAAGTCTGTACGGATTCTCCCTCAGTATGGTGTAAACACCTGCTCCATACTGGTTGTAAATCTTCACCGCAAGAGCCATTGAGATTCCATAGTCCTGCAGAAACATCATCGCACTTCTCATGTCTCTCTTTGCTGTGACACTGTCCGATATCTCCGCCGCCATCCTTGGGCTGATTCCCTTAATCTCAGCAAGTCTTTCCGGCTCCTGTTCTATAATTCTAAGCGTATCCGCCTTGAATCTTCTCACGATTCTTGAAGCTAATGCCGCCCCGATTCCCTTTACCGCTCCTGAAGCAAGGTATCTCTCAACCGACTTCTCATCCTCAGGCGGAATGTCCTCACAGGTGTCTACCTTAAGCTGCTGGCCATACACCGCATGCTCCGTGTAATCACCTGTTACCTCGACAAACTCTCCTTCTGTAAGATATGGTATCGTACCCACACATGTAAGATCATCGTCATCATCGACGCTAAGCTCAAACACTGTGTAGCCATTGTCCTCATTGCGATATACAATTTTATTAACGTAACCCTTAAAACACTCCATATGTCTTCTCTTCGGTGCTAATCGTTGCTGTAATTTCTCTTCATCTGCTCATAGAGCAGCTGTGCAATTCCGAGTCCTTCACCGCCGTTAGACTCACTTGAAAGGCTCGCATATTCCTGAATGAGCGTATCCTTGAACATGTTGACATAAGATGTCGATGAACTGCTCTCATCACTCTCCGGCACCATCTTCTCCATCGCCTTAAAGACCTGCTCAGTAAAGTATGCCTCGAACTCCTTGCATACCTCCATCATCTCATCATCTGTTGCGGATGAATAGTCTGAGCTCAGCTTGTCCTTCATCTTGTCCGCAGACACATTGTTCTTCGTATATGTATCATAATAGGATCTTACGCCCGATAATAAATCACTCATAAATACCTCCACTAACGCTATCATGCAGTTTTACGCTGTGTTTTGTAGCGCGACGCTGGTTTGTAGCGCGACGCTGTTTTATAGCGTCTGTTAACGCTTAAGCTGGTTTGCCTGGCTGAGCATGTCATCTGCCGCCTGAATAGCCTTGGAATTCATCTCATAAGCTCTCTGTGCTGAGATAAGGTTAACCATCTCATCTACAACCTGTACATTAGAGCCCTCTATGTAACCCTTTATCACCTTGCTAGCCTTAAGATTCGTGTTGGTTGACTCCTCAACTGCAGCGCCTGAAGCGTCCGTAACCTTATAAAAAGTTCCTGAAGCATTCTCAAGACCTGCTCTGTTGGTAAACTGGTATACACCTATCTTGATTCCTAAATCATCCGTGGTTCCCTTAGTCTTGTTGTCATAGAAAATTCTTCCGTCATCAGAGAAAATAAGGTTAGCTGCCTTATAATCCGATGAGAAAATAATAGGTGTTCCCTTGCTGTCAAGCACCGGATATCCCTCGCTTGTGCAGAGCATCATCGTATTATCCGAGGCAAGAGAAACATTGAAATCACCATTTCTGGTATAATATGTCTCTCCGTCAGCACCTCTCACTGCGAAGAATCCATCACCCTCAAGCGCGAATGCAAAATCATTGGTCGACTCAAGAAGGCTTCCACCATTAAAGCAGGTTGCTATTGCACTTGTCCTCACGCCAAGTCCTACCTGTGCTCCCACCGGCTTATTCTCGCCGTTGGCTGATGTTGTCTTAGTCTGTATTGTCTGGTAGAGAAGACTCTTAAACTCTGCCGTCGATGACTTATATCCTGTTGTATTCACATTTGCAAGGTTGTTTGCTATATTATCTACATTCGTCTGCTGTGCAATCATTCCCGATGCTGCAGTCCACAAAGCTCGTACCATAATTTTCCTCCATTTTCAGTGAAACCAATATACCATATTTAAAAATATATTAAATCCTGTATGTCACATAATACATCCCGGATAGGACTACACCTTAAAGCTTCCCGAGATTAACAGCCTTCTCAAGAGATGAATCCATCGTCTGGACAACCTTCTGGCTGCTCTCGTATGCCCTCGAAACCGTTATCATCTCGACCATCTCTGAAATAACATTGATGTTAGACATTTCAAGATAGCCCTGCCGCACCTTTCCGTCTCCGGTCTTCTCTGTCGCACCGTCAACGGCTGTATAGAGATTCTCGCCAAACTTCTTGAGATAATTGTAGTCCTCGAAATCAGAAAGCTTAATCTTATCGACCAGCTGCTCATCGGCATACACATTTCCAAGTTCATCTACAACGACCTCTGCGCCGGAAGGAATCTGAATACGCCCATTCTCACCGAGAAGATAATCTCCGTCCTCCGTCACAAGCATTCCCTCATTGTTAATTGAAAAAGAACCGTCCCTTGTATATTTTGTCGATGTGTTTCCCGACTTGGAGGCATACTCAATGTTAAAAAAGCCTGTACCCTCAAGTGCTAAATCAAGCGTATTGCCGGTAACCTTGAATGAGCCCTGTGTGTAATCCGTATAAGTCTCACCAATCTTGACACCGAGTGATTCCTTGCCGATTCTGCGGTTAATGTATCCCTCCGAACCGTCCTTTATCTTCTGAGTATACATACTGTCAAATGCCTGTGATGTAGAGCCTTCCTTCTTGTATCCCACTGTACTGGCATTGGCAAGGTTATTCGTAATAACATCCAGTCTTGCCTGCTGGTTCATCATTCCTGTATAAGCTGTGTATAGGCCTCTTACCATGAGCTCCTCCTAAATCATTGCCGTAGTATCCGTACATTAAATACTGTATATTTTCCGTACGTGATAACATACTGTGTTTTCCTGCATAAATGTTCTATAGTATTATCGGTTGTATTGTCTTATTACATTATATAATTAAAAATTATCCTGTTATTAATCGCGTGCTCCGCCCAAGAACTCTATGAACTTACCTGTTCCGATGGCAACTGCCGTCATAGGATCCTCAGCGGTCATCGTGTTGATTCCTGTCTTAGACTCGATAAGCTCCTCAAGTCCCTGAAGAAGGCTTCCTCCTCCTGTGAGAACAATTCCTCTGTCCGCAATATCTGCTGCAAGCTCAGGCGGAGTCTTCTCAAGAACGCTGTGGACTGCATCAACTATCTGTGCTGTAGCGTCCTTAAGAGCTTCCTCCGTCTCCTCAGATGTGACTGTGACAGTCTTAGGAAGTCCTGTGAGAAGGTTCCTTCCGCGTACCTCCATCGTGGCAACCTCAGCTCTTGGATATGCGCTTCCTATCTTAATCTTTATATCCTCAGCGGTTCTCTCACCGATAAGAAGACTGTGCTTCTTACGCATATAGCGCACAAGTGCGTCATCGAAATCATCACCTGCAATCTTGATTGATGTGCTCACAACCGTACCGCCAAGTGAAATGACAGCTATATCTGTTGTACCACCACCTATATCAACAATCATGTTTCCACATGGTCTTGAAATGTCAATTCCGGCTCCTATAGCCGCCGCAATAGGCTCCTCGATGATTGCAACCTCTCTTGCTCCTGCGGAGTAGGTAGCGTCCTCAACAGCCTTCTTCTCAACCTCTGTGACACCACTAGGTACACATACGCTGATTCTAGGCTTCTTAAGCATCTTTCTTCCAAGTGCCTTCTGAATAAAGTACTTGAGCATCTTCTCCGTAACCGTGTAGTCTGAGATAACACCCTGTCTTAAAGGTCTGACAGCTACAATATTGCCCGGTGTTCTTCCAAGCATCAGTCTGGCTTCCTCACCTATAGCCTTGATCTTATTAGTGTCTCTATCAAATGCAACTACCGACGGCTCCTTGAGCACTACACCCTTTCCACGGATGTAAACAAGAATGCTGGCAGTTCCCAAATCAATTCCAATATCTGTTGTTATCATAAAATCCTCCATCTGAAAATTATTCCCCGGTGCCATCCGGACAGCTCTTTCCGGCTCAAAATTCTGTCATGTGCAGCTTTATCTTTACAGCTTTGTGCGTCCTTGCAGCAGCATTTACCTGTGCATGACATTGTCATTTATAATGGCAGATTAATGTGGATGTTATTTATCCACCAAGTTACCTTGCAAACCCCTGATTGTATCCGAAGCTCCTTCCGGATTAATTGCATATCAGGGTCATTCTATCTTGCTTAAAAGTCCATATATCAACATTATAAACAAAAACTCCGCAATTTAAAAGGGGTAATTCAAAAAAAGCTGAAAAATATATTTTGACCATAACAGGATATGATGATATTATATAGAAGTATTTTACTTCTATATAGATATTTATTTGTCAAGGCATGCTTAAGGCAGAATGCCGGCTTTTACAGGCAGTGTACCTCACGTTTGAGCTATGTACTGCCCACCGCACTATGCATTATTCCAACAAGCCTGTTTACTTGACAGCTATATTTTATAATAACAGCGGAGGCTCTTATGTCAAAAAGCAATACTTCAAAAAAAGGTCTGCGTATAATCATTGTAGGCTGCGGAAAGGTCGGAATAACACTTACCGAGCAGCTTGCAAAGGAAGGTCACGATATTACTTTAATAGATAAAAATGCCCAGAAGCTTCAGTCAACCGCCGGCATGTACGATGTAATGGGTGTAGTCGGCAATGGTGCAAGCTACAGTGTCCAGGAAGAAGCCGGAATAGCTTCAGCCAACTTAATCATAGCCGTTACGGATTCCGACGAGCTGAATCTCCTGTGCTGTACCATCGCCAAGCGCGTAGGAAACTGTGCTGCCATCGCAAGAGTCCGTACACCGGACTACAGTCAGGAGGCGGGATACCTTCGTGAGAGGCTCGGTCTTGCAATGATTATCAACCCTGAGTTAGAGACTGCCAAGGAGGCCGCAAGAATCCTATACATGCCTACAGCACTTGAAGTCAATTCTTTTGCCCATGGACAGGCTGAACTGGTTAAATTCAAGATTCCTAAATGTAACTGTCTTGACGGAATGACTATCGCAGCTCTCGGCAAGGAAATGAATGTCCCTTATGTCATCTGTGTTATTGAGCGCGGCGGATATGTACACATACCTACCGGAAGCTTCGTTATGCATGCGGATGACACCATATCCTTCGTCGCTTCAAGAAAATCCACGAAGATTTTCCTTGAACACATAGGCTTTAAGACCAATCAGGTCAAGGATACCATGATTATCGGAGGAGGAAGCGCCGCATACTATCTCGCCGACCAGCTCATCCGCTCAGGAATCTCGGTAAAGATAATAGAGAACAGCCGTGAACGCTGTGAGGAGCTGAGCATATTACTGCCTAAGGCTGTCATTATCAATGGCGACGGAACCGATGAAGAGCTGTTAAAGGAAGAGGGCATCACTGAGGTTGAATCCTTCGTCCCTCTGACCGGCATTGATGAGGAGAACATTATGCTCACACTCCACGCCAAGCAGGTATCGAATGCCAAGGTAATCACCAAAATCAACCGCATTACATTTAAGAACGTAATCAACAGTCTGGACCTGGGAAGTGTCATATACCCTAAATATATCACCTCCGAGGCAATAATTGCCTACGTCCGTGCTAAGAACGATTCCATGGAATCTAACGATTCCAATTCAGGTGATAACGCTTCGGCATCCGACAGCACGATTGAAACCCTTTACCACATGTTCGACCATCGCGTCGAAGCGATTGAGTTCCGGGTCACCAAGAGCTCATACGTCACCGGCAAGCCTCTTGCAGAGCTTAAGCTCAAGGATGAAATACTCATCTCGTTTATAAACCGCAACGGAGCCATTATCATTCCGAGTGGTCAGGACTGTATTCTTGAGGGTGACACTGTAATGATAGTCACAACACACACAGGTTTTACTGATATTCAGGATATTCTGCGATAAACCGGAGGTATATGTAACATGAACAAATCAATTATCAGGTATATATTGGGACATGTATTTCTGCTTACCTCCTGTCTCATGCTCCTGCCTGCGTTAGTCGGGCTGATATATCTCGAGCATGAGGCTGTTGCGTATCTCATTGTCGCGTCAGCCTGCTTTTTAAGCGGATTTATCATGACCAGGAATAAACCTGAAAACACAACACTATATCTCAAGGAAGGCTGTATAAGCACATCTCTCGCATGGATTCTGCTCAGTCTTATAGGCTGCCTTCCTTTTTTTGTGACAGGTGAGATTCCGTCCTTCACCGATGCTCTGTTTGAGACAATATCGGGCTTTACCACCACCGGAGCCAGCATTCTGGCAAATGTGGAAGGACTTTCGCACTGCTCGCTTTTGTGGAGAAGCTTCACACACTGGATTGGCGGCATGGGTGTTCTCGTATTCCTGCTCGCCATCGTTCCGCTAAGCGGCGGCTCGAATATCAACCTTATGCGTGCAGAAAGCCCGGGACCATCTGTAGGCAAGCTTGTTCCCAAGATGAAATACACGGCAAGAATACTTTACATTATATATTTCGGACTTACGCTTATTCAGTTTATCCTGCTCATCATAGGCAGAATGCCTGTATTTGATGCGGTGTGCACCGCATTCGGCACCGCAGGAACAGGAGGCTTTGGAATCAAAAATGACAGCATTGCAGGCTACTCCCCATATATCCAGTGGGTTACAACCGTATTCATGCTGTTGTTCGGTGTCAATTTCAATGCCTATTATTTCATTTTATTCGGTAATGCAAAAAAAGCCTTCAAAATGGAGGAGGTCCGCTGGTATTTTATTGTTGTCATCGTTTCCGCAGCAATAATAACCATTGAGCTGTGCCGTGCCGCAACACCATTTGCCACAGCACTCCGCGATTCAGCTTTTCAGGTCGCCTCAATTATAACAACGACCGGATTTTCGACCACGGACTTCAACCTATGGTCGGGAACATGCAAGACCATTCTCGTCATACTGATGTTCATCGGAGCCTGCGCCGGCAGCACCGGAGGTGGCATGAAGGTATCACGCTTCGTAATACTTTTTAAAACCGTCTTTAAAGAGCTGGACTCCTACATCCACCCGAAGCGTATTCAGAAGCTCGCACTTGACGGCAAGCCGATTGACCATGATGTTGTGCGTTCAATCAACGTATACTTTATAACTTTTGCTGTAATATTTGTCATCTCTCTTTTTCTGGTCTCATTTGAGGGAAATGATCTGGTGACCAATTTCACAGCGGTTGCCGCAACCATCAACAACATCGGTCCCGGACTTGAACTTGCCGGACCAACCCAGAACTTCGGACTCTTCAGCATGCTCACCAAATACGTGCTGATGTTCGACATGCTCGCCGGGCGCCTTGAGCTGTTCCCACTGCTCATCCTCTTCCACCCGGCTGTGTGGAAGGATCTACATACTACGCATAGGAATTGGAGGAGGAGAAGGAAATAAAAAACTGCCGCTAAGGGAATCCATTATTACTTCCTTAGTGGCAGTTTTTTAGTATTAAGATACTTTTGCAGCTACTATGTATGTGCATTATGCAGATGCAGATATTTCTCCCTGGTGGCAAGTCCACCGCGGATGTGCCTCTCGCTCTTGTTTAGCTCGAGTATCTCGCGCGCCTGTCTGGCAAGCTCCGAATTGATGGCAGGAAGACGCTCGGCGACGTCCTTGTGTACGGTGCTCTTGCTTATCCCGTACTGCTTGGCAGCCTGACGCACGGTGCAGTTATTCTCGATAATGTATGAGGCAATCTCCATCGCCCGCTCCTCGATATAACCCTTCAAAAAATACCCCTTAAGAATCTTTTTTACAATGTATGTATGATTTCCAAAAGGTATGACTATGAGTTTAAAAAGTGATACACGGACTTTGTATACAGAATATTGCGCATGTCCAACCCGGCTCTGCCATAACCAAATGTTTACCTTAATTACAATGTCTTATTTGACATAATATAATAAAAAAATTATACTATATTAATAAGACGTGTAATTGCGAATTTTCATGTACTGCAACCGAATGTTGTACAAATTTTCTTTTTGCAATTACATAATTAATAAGACTTTGGGAGGTGAATTGATAATGGGAATATATTTCAATCCAAGTAATGCAAGTTTCAGACAGGCAAGAAACAGTATGGTTTATGTCGATAAGACAAATTTATTGAACTTTCTTAACCGCAGATTATTCACTGATGACAAATGTATTGCTCTAAGCCACGCCAGACGTTTCGGCAAGTCGCATGCCGCGGGAATGATTGATGCCTACTATAGCCTTGGCTGCGATTCGACAAAGCTTTTTGAGGATACGAAGCTTGCTTCCAATGCAGATTACAAGAAACATATGAACAAGTATAATGTTATACATCTGGATATCTCTTCATTCTGGGATGACTTTAAAGACAACATTATCAAAAAAATTCAGGAATATATACTTGATGAATTTAAAAAAGAATTTAAAAATAAAATTGATTTTACTAAAAAATTTAATGTGGTTCTTATGTCCATTTATGACATTACGAATATACCTTTTGTAATTATTATCGACGAATGGGATTGTATAATCAGAAACAGCCATGACGAAAATCTGATTCACAAATATTTGCAGTTCCTTCACTCACTGTTCAAGTCGGAGGAATCCAAGTCCTTCCTTGCTCTGGCATATATCACAGGTATTCTGCCAATCAAAAAGATTAAGGATGAATCGGCGCTCAACAATTTCAGGGAGTACACAATGCTCAAATCAAAACCGATTACAGAGTATTATGGCTTCACGGAAGACGAAGTTAAGAATCTATGTAAACAGTATGATATGGATTTTGACAGTACGAAAGCATGGTACAACGGATATCTGATAGACGGAATGCACATGTATAACCCTAATTCCGTATCCATGGCAATGGACAGGCAGGATTTTGATTCGTATTGGAAAAACACATCCTCCTTCGCGTCAATCAATACGTTCATCACCATGAATTATGCCGGTCTTAAAGATGATATCATGGCGATGTTAGCCGGCGGCATGGTAAGGGTCAATACCAACACTTTCAAAAATGATTTTTCAACAATAGCCTCCAAGGATGACGCGCTGACAGCACTTATTCATCTTGGATATCTTGGGTATGATTCGGACAGGAAGAAAGCGTTTATACCTAATTATGAGGTTGCAACCGCATTTGAGGCGGCACTTCAGACAGGTGAATGGTCTGATATAGCCAGGGCAATTTCGACTTGCGATGAGCTGCTCGATGAAACAATCGAAGGGAATGCAGAGAGAGTCTCCGAACTCATCGAACTCGCCCACGATACCTACACCTCCGTGTTAAAATACAATGACGAAAATTCTCTGAGCTGTGTTCTCACGATGGCATACTTCACCGCGCCGGCATACTACAATATCATCCGTGAAATGCCTGCTGGAAAGGGCTTTGCCGATTTCGCCTTCATTCCAAGAGCTAATGCCGGGCACAGACCCGCAATGATTGTGGAGCTAAAGTACAACCAGTCTGCCGACACTGCCCTGCAGCAGATAAAGGCTAACCGCTACCACGGTGCACTTGCAGATTACAGCGACAGGATTCTGCTTGTGGGAATCAACTATGATTCTGAGGGAAAAGACAAGAAACATCATAGCTGTACAATAGAAGAATATGTAAAACCATAAATTTAAAAGCCTTGAGAGCTTAATAATTGATATATCCGCCTCTAGCCGAACTGCCGGCGAAAAGATAATACATATCAATTATTCTTGCTCTCAAGGCTTTTCCATGCGCCGTACAGGCGCACCAATACTTTATTAAAAAATTATCTGTATCACCAAAATATCTATATCACCTACATAATTACCACGCAAGCAGCAGCACTCCATGTGCCGGAATCTTCCACTCCTTCTGCTCACCAAGTTCTTTTCCCGACCACAGCTCCTTCGCATTCCGCTGCACCTCCTCAAGAATATCTGAGGTGACATCCAGTGCCTTGTTGGTTATATTAAAAATTGCCTTATATTTCCTATCGGCGGACTCACTCTGCCATACAATGAAGCTGTCATTCCGCATAGTCTCCCTTGCCCCACGCGCCTTCTTAAACATCTCATATACATCCTTGTTGGTGAGAAGCTCTATGGTTTTGCTGTCAAGCTTGGTAAGCTCTGCTCCAAGCATAAGCGGGGAGCGGAATATTGTCCAGAGTGTCAGCATGGTCTTCTGCTCATCGTATGTGAAATTAGTGTCCCTTTCCTGTCCGAAGCCCTTGCCCAATCTGCCAAGCGGAAGCATATCGCAGTCCGGGTATCCGCCGTCCTTGACATAGTCCTGCCAGTTTTTGCATCTGTCAAACATATCAAGCAGTGACTCCCAGTGATCCCAGAAATCATCCGTGATACGCCACATGTTCGCATTTTCAAAATAAAAGTCATGCTCATCTACAATAGCAGGTCCCGGTGACAGGCTGAGAACCACATCCCTTCCACATTTTTCTATTGCCCTATGGAGCATCATTATCTCATCTTTACTCGACCTCGCATCCATACGGCAGATGTCATCACATTTAATAAAGTCAACGCCCCATGAAGCATACAGTTCAAGGAGCGAATCGTAGTATGCCTGTGCTCCATCGGCGTCCGGATTTACCCCATACATATCCGGGTTCCAGAAGCAGATAGAATCAGGGGCTGCAATCTGGTTAGCTGTAAAATCCGTATTTTTAATTTTTGTACGGAAATATGCCGCACAGCGCGGTATTCCCCTCATTATATGTATGCCGAATTTAAGTCCCAGTCCATGCACGTAATCCGCCAGCGGTCCAAAGCCCCTGCCATCCCTCGATGAAGGAAATCTGTCCACATCCGGAAGTAGTCTCGAATATTCATCCATCTCTAACCTGGCAAAAGGAACGTACTGGAACTTATCCCTCTGCTGTCCGGCCTCCTTGGAATACCATGCAATATCCACAACAACGTACTCCCAGCCACATTCCTTAAGGTGCTTTGCCATAAAGTCAGCATTTGCCTTCACCTGCTCCTCATTTACGGTTGTGTCATAATAGTCATAACTGTTCCACCCCATAGGCGGATTTTTAAATACCATTCCCATTTTTTTGCTTCTCCTTCTCCCTGCAGATATTTTTATCTGCTACCTTAATTTATACCATATTGAAAAAATGAAGTCTATTAAAAAAAGATGTTGGGGCAAAGCCCCAACATCCATAAACCTCTACACTATTATGCAAGCAGACTTAAAACTCCCTGATTGCTCTGTTTTGCCTGGTTTCCAGTGGCTAACACCACAGTATTCCCGTCTCCGGCAGGCACCTTCCGTTGCTCTCAATCACCTTGGAATACCAGTAAGCTGAATCCTTTGGTATGCGCTCCTGGGTTGTGAAGTCCACGTAAACCATTCCGAAGCGCTGTGTATATCCATCCGCCCACTCAAAGTTATCAAGAAAGGTCCACTCAAAATATCCTCGTACATCCGCGCCTTCATCTATAGCCTTCTCCATCCCCTTTATATAGCTTTCGAGAAATGTTATGCGGTTAGGGTCATGCACCTTGTGGTCACTGCTTACAAGATCATGGCAGGACATACCATTTTCGGTTATGTACAATGGCAGCCTGTACCTCTCATATAAAAACTTAATGCCGTAATAGAATGCACGCGGAGTCACAGGCCATCCCGCCGCCGTCCTCGGAAAGCCCGGCGCCCTGTCGACGAACTCCGGTCCGCCATCCTTTCCGGCCCGCACGAAGTAACCGTTATAAATATTCTGTCCCATAAAATCAAGCGGCTGATGAATAAGCTCCATATCCTCTTTAGAAATATCCGGAAGGTATTTTTTGAATTTTTTAAGCCCTTCCTCAGGATAATGTCCCAAAAATACCGGGTCGGAGAACCATGCTACATTCCATGTCCAGTTGTCCAATGGATTATAGAAACCGAAATACACCTTCCTTGCCGCCTCGATATCCTCCGGTGAATCAGTATAAGGATATGCGACACCGCCTGTAGGGGCATAGCCTACCTTGATTGGTCTTCCTGCATATTTTCTTAAGTTGATGACAGCCTGCCCATGAGCCTTTAACAGATTATGCGCAATCCGGAATGTGTCTGTAATGGTATGCCTGACACCCGGCGCATGCACGGCACTGAGGTGTCCAAGTCCGACAACACACTGCGGCTCGTTTATCGTTATAAAATAATCGCACAAATCCGCAAAATTCTCGGCTATCACCTTGGCATACTCACCAAACCAATCCACAATCTGAGGATTGAGCCAGCCACCCTTTACCTGAAGTGCCTGCGGAAGCTCCCAATGAAACATTGTGATGTATGGCGTGATTCCATTCTCCTTCATTGTGACAATCATATCACGGTACATGGCTATCGCCTTTTCATTCACTCTGCCTGTTCCCTCAGGAAGTATCCTCGCCCAGTTCATCGAAAAACGGTATGCCTTTATACCCAGTTGTCTCATAAGTGCATAGTCTTCTTTATACCTATGCATATGGTCACATGCTGTGTACGCGTTCTGATTCTCATGAATATGCCCTTCCTCAGTAAACACGTCCCACACACATTTACCTCTTCCGTCCTCCGGGTCTGTGCCCTCAACCTGATAGGCGCTGCTCGCAACGCCCCACACGAAATCGTCCCTGAACATAGTTTTCTCCTTTTTCTATATTCCTATTTTCTGTTTATATTTATAGTCTAATTATTTAGAGTTAAAATTTTTTCGTTTCAAGTAAGCATAATCAGACTATATTCCTCAATATCTGAATATCTCATACAGTCTTATAGCTTTTTGTACCATTGCTCCTAGTGTCCGCTTGCTATAATCGACACAAGATAGAACTCCGAGGCATCAGCTTCACTTGTCTTTACTAGCTTAATCTGCACCGTGTGTTCCTTATTCTCACCATGCTCTAATAGCGTGTACAGCTCAAGCTTATCTCCCCAGGTCTCATCGAAATTAGCATCAAGTGTCACCGCATTCGCCTCATCGCCGTCAATAACTGCGACCGCAACAGGTGCAGGCTTATGTATTGTCTTTCTAAACTGTACAGCTATGCAGCTTCCCTTTACCTTGAAAGTAATGCACGCTCCGTTCTCGGAAGCAGTATAACCCTTCTTAAAGCAGTCCGTGATATCCCTCTGCTCAGACATATCAGCCTTAAAGCCGTCAAGCTCCGGGGTTGAGTTATAATTCCGGTATCTTACCGAATCCTCGTAGGCATTGGCTGTCAATGGCTCCGGGAGCAGAGCAGCAGCTCCGGCATCAGGCTGCGCTGCAGCTCTCTGTGATTTTGCCGTCTCGTATTCTGCCTTTACCGTATTTTTTATCTGCTCAAGCCTTTTTGTAATAACCATGCTGACAAGTTCATGCCCACAGTCATTAGGGTGAAGGTCATCCGGGGTAATTCTTCTGTTGTCAAATCTACAATTCAAAAGAGCCTTGTACAGTGTGCTCTGCATGCTCACCGACGGAATATTGTAGTGTCTTGCAATTCTTGAATGTACAAGCTCTGCGCTGGCTCCATTGTTGTAGCACACATTGTGGACAAGCATAAGTGCGGGATGTGATTTGGACGAGAGTATTTTTCTCACAAGTCCTTCATAAGTCTCCTCGAAATGCCCGGTGCTCTCATCATTTACCGAAAACTCCGCTATCACAAAATCAGGCTCCGTATCAAGCAGGTCATCCTGTGCCCTGGCAACGCCGAACTGTGACGTAGTTCCGCCTATGCCTGCATTGACATACTTAAATTCTGCCTGTGGGAATGTCCTTACCCACCATTCATACACAAGATATGCATAGCATTTCTGCGGTGTGGATGACAGGCTTCCCTGTGTTATCGAACCGCCGATAAATCCTATCGTGAGCTTCTCGCCTGCCTCTGCTCTCTTCATCACATCCTTTATATTCCAGATGTATCCCGGATTGGCAACCCCTTGCCCAAAATCTATATATTTTGCCAGTTCATTCATGCTACCATTCTCCTTATTATAATTATGAATCAGGTAATTGCGAAATTCATTTTTGCCGGTAAACAGTTGTGCAAACTAGTACACCGCCGGACCTTTTGAACGTCGCAATAGTTCGGCTGTGTCGAACTAATGTGCCCGAAATGGTACTAGCAAAATTGCACAACCTACAGTTATCGCACACCGAATTTCGCAATTACCAGCCATTAATATTTGCCCTCTGATGTTTACATAAGCTTCTGTATATATGCTGCAAGCTCCTCAGACATTTCCTGCGCCTCAGGTATTCTGATATGTCCCGGAGTTCCTGCCCCATTCCTCTTATAAAGAAAATGATGAACCCTGCCGGAGGCTATCCTCCTGCACACATCATCTATCGCCCTGTCCCATGCCGCGTCATGCATGAGTATGGTTGTAGCAAGGACTATCTTAGCTTCCGGATATAGCTGCATGAGCCTTCTTATAAACCATTCGTAGCGCTCCCGCCATCTTTTTGCCTTAGCTCCGTCGTAATCTTCCGGCATATAGTTGTCGGGATGTGCGTCATTCTGCCCTATGGCAACCACAACCACATCCGGTGTATATCTGCTGAAATCCCATTGCTTTACCTCTCCAAGACCGGGAAAATACTGTATCTTGTCGTAGCATGACTCCACACCAAGATACCCCGGTGCCCCGAAATAGCCGGTACCGTCAAGAAGCGCTATTCCGCCCTGAGAAATGTTATGAAGCTTTGCGTTGAGCTTCCGTGCCGTCATCCATGCGTATGAATACCAGCTATTGGAAAATTCCCCATTATGCACAGGGTCAGCCTTTCCCACATAATCAACTGCCTCCGACACCTCGCCGCAGGAAACGCTGTCACCATAGACTTCTAGCTTTAATCTCTTGTTCTTCTCAGCCTCATTTGTCGCAAGCTCTGCCCCATCCTCAAGCTCAAAGCCATGAATTGTCACATAGTCGGCCGAGTCCTGTCGCTTGAAGAAAATTACCTCATGCCAGACTTCATCTTTATCATGGTCATCAGCCGCCATGTCCTGCTTCTTAGTATTATTTTCTCCATAAATAATATACTCATGCTCCTCATTGTCCTCATACAGCAGCAACGCTGTCTGGACGCCATCAATAACGCAGCCCATCCTGTTGCTCCAGCATGAGCGCTTGTTGGTGAGCTTTACCTTCAGAAAATTTCCTGTGAATCTGAAGGTCACATAGCTTGAGGGATACACCATGACAGGTGCGTCCGGATTGTCAAAATCTATACGCCCGCAATAAATCAATCGCGGGTCCGATGGACTTATAAACATATATCATACCTCTTCTTTAATGCAATTTTATTGCTTAAATTATCCCAACAGCTCCATATTCTTAGCGATAAGCTCACATCTCTGCTTTACGCAGTCCGGGGAACGAAGCGGATCCTGTGGTGTGTTGAATACATAATCAACAAGCTTATCAACTGTGGTTGCTGCGACATGAAGTCTTGTATCCGATGAAGCGTAGTAGATGAATACCTCGTTCTTGTCATTGACAATTGCTCCATTGGTGAACACAACATTGCTAACATCGCCGACTCTCTCATCACCTCTAGGTCCGATGAGAAGTCCCGACGGCTCCGCAATCACCTTGGCAGGGTCCTTAAGGTCTGTCGCAAAGGCATATATTACATAGCGAAGTCCGGCTGCGGTATTTCTGACACCATGTGCAATGTGAATCCATCCACGGTCTGTCTTGATTGGTGTTGCACCTGCTCCGTTCTTGACCTCTGTGATTGTGTGGTACTTTCTTATGCTCGTCATCCTCTCCTCGTCGATGACCGCATGTGTTATATCATCGCAGAGTCCGAAGCCGATTCCTCCGCCGCTTCCTGTCTCAATGAAATCATCCATAGGTCTTGTGTAGAACGCATACTTGCCGTCAACAAATTCAGGATGAAGCACAACATTTCTCTGCTGCGGTGAATGGAGAGTTGTGAGATTGTCAAGTCTCTCCCAGGTCTTTAAATCCTTGGTTCTCACAATTCCGGCTGCTGCCACTGCCGCGGAAAGGTCATTAGAGCCTGTGTCCTTGCTCTCCGAACAGAACACACCGTAGATATATCCGTCCTCATGCTGTGTAAGTCTCATGTCATACACATTAGTCTCCTCCGCGCATGTATCAGGAAGCACTACCGGGTAATCCCAGAATCTGAAGCCATCCACACCATTGTCGCTCTCTGCCACACCGAAGAAGGACTTTCTGTCATTTCCCTCTATGCGCGCAATGAGATAGTACTTGCCGTTTAACATGATTGCTCCTGAATTCATAACCGCATTTATGCCAAGGCGCTCCATAAAGTAAGGATTGGTCTCCTTGTTCAAATCATATCTCCACTCAATCGGTGTATGCTCCCTTGTGAGCACAGGATACTCATATCTGTCATATATTCCATTGTAAAAATCGCTCTTATTATTCTTCCTCGCAAGCAAAGCCTCCTGCTTCGCCTTCTCAACATAATATCTCTCATGTATCATATCGGTTACTCTCCTTTTTACCCTATTCTCTTCATAACTTCCATACACATTCTTCCATTGTGGTACGGACACTTCCACGGCTCCACAATCGGTCTGCCCTCCTGCGGCGTGCCATCCTCGTTGGTTGCCCAGAACCACTCTGAGCCCGGTCTTCTGTCAATCTGGCATGACTGGATGAACTCCCACTCCGAAAGTGCAGCATCCCTGTATTCATCTGCAGCCGGATTTTTTTCGTAGGCATTCAGAAAACCTATGACTGTCTCAGCCTGAACCCACCATACTCTTGTGGTGTTCACCACACCGCGCTCGCACTCATTCGCAAGCGAATTGCCGTTAAATGCCTCCTCGTAGACATGTCCGGCAAGTGCCTTGGTGATTGGTGTGAGCTTGTCATACAGCTTCTTATATACGCCGTCTGTTATGCCCTGGCGCTTCTCCTGCATTCCGATTATCTCAATGCCTCTGTCAATGAGCCATGAAGTCTCAATATCATGTCCGTATGAATGAAGGTCAATAAGCGTATTGTAGTCCATATCAAAAAATACTTCCTGACGCTTCTTCTTTGGATTATACATTTTGTCCGCAAAGAGATTTAATATATCGTAGAGCCTGCCCTTGACGTCCTCATCCGCAGTCACGCGGTACAGCTCCGTGTATGCCTCAAACACATGAAGCAGTGTATTCATCGTTCTGCCCGCCATAACTCCGTTCTCAGACAGCTTCTCATTGCTCGCCGGCTTGAAATCGCGTGTGAACGCCTCAAGATAGCCTTCCTCATCGCGGCATTTTGTCTCAATCACATGGTATAAATCATAAGCAAGCTTAAGCGCCTCCTCATCCCCTGCTGCCTCATAGTAGGATGAGAGCGCATAGATTGCAAATGCCTGATTGTATGTATGCTTCGTTGTGTCAAGCGGCCTGCCATCACAGGTAACCGACCAGAATATTCCGCCGTACTCCCTGTCCATACATTTATCCCTCATAAATGTATACGCATGCTCTGCCTCTTTAAGAAGGCTCTTGTCCTTTAAAAGTGTGTATGCATTTGCAAAAAACCATGTGATTCTGCTATTTAAAATGCAGCCCTTCCCGGCATTTCTGTCAAGCTTCAAATCATACGAAAGCCAGCCATAGTATCCGCCGTTCTCATCATCAAGAAGGCTCTTCCAGAATGGAATGATTCTCATTGTGAGCTCCCTTGTAATCTCTTCCTTCATAACATTAAGCTCAGCATCCGGCTTGATAGTACCGACACCGGGTGTGACAATTGTATTGTTCATTTTTTGTATCCCCTTTCCATTTAATAAGCTGCTGTTATAAGTATTTTTGCCACAACACTTTTTATAATATTTTATATTGCACTATGCGTCAGCAAAATGTTCACCTTGGCTGATAATTGTTCAACTCTTTTTGAGCGCAGCCACACTATCTTTAATCACAAGCTGCCCTTCCACGATATACACTCTGTGCCGGTACTCCTCACCTGCAATCTTTTTTATAAGAGTATGTACAGCCCTTCGCGCCATCTCCTTTATATCCACCTCGTAGGTTGTTATCTCGACGTCGCATATTCCGGGATAGATAAAATTATCATAGCCGACCACCGATACATCCTGCGGCACCCTGAGTCCGCGCACTTCAAGAGCCTTGATAAGAAAGCTCGCCGCAATATCGCAGTTGCACACAAATGCTGTCGGGAGCTCCCCCGGAAGGCGGATGTAATTTTCGGGGTCTATGCTTCCGTGCTCTCTCTCCCTGTCCTCGATTATCCATTCCTGTCTTACCTCACTGCCATGCTCCATCATCGCCCTTAAGTATCCCATATATCTGTCGGTGATTGAGCCTGTCGCAAGCACCGTGCCCACATAGCCTATCCGGGTATGCCCCATCTCAAAAAGATAGTTGGTAAGCCTGTATGCACCATAGTAGCTGTCCGATATCACCGCATCAGCCTCTTTTTTGTTATCACAGAAATCAAGATATATCATAGGAAGACTGCAGTTTTCATTAAGAAAATCAAGATATTCCCAGCTAAGCCGTCCCATAACAATGATTCCGTCAGCTCTGTTATCCGCCACAAGCTTCGGCAGTATATTATTCTTCTCCGTCTCCATGCTGACAGGCTCCATGACAGCAAAGCACTCTCTTGCAATGGCCCGCCCGGTTATCTGCTTATACATCTGCAGATAAAAGGAATCGTATTTATCAATATATCTCTCTCCGACAAGCACTCCAAGCGTGTAGCTTCTGTTCTTCGCCTCCCGCGGCTCCTTAGACGGCGGCACATAGCCCATGCTGCCGGCAAGCTCCTCAATCTGTTTTCTGAGCGTATCGCTGACTCCCTTCTGGCCCGATAGAGCCTTTGAGACCGTCACAGTGCTCACTCCCAGCCTTGCTCCGATGTCCGCAAGACGCACTGATTTTTTCACGCGTGTACCTCCCTCCTAATTATCAGAATCAGATAGGCAATTGCGAAACCCAATGTGTAATTATCATACGTTGTGTAATTTTACTAGTACACAACTGTTTACTTGCAAATTTGAGTTCCGCAATTATCCAAATCAACAAAAATGCATATATAGTACAATTTTTATCCCATATTTCAGCTTATTCCGCCACAAGGTGTATAAGCGTGCTCTTGAAATCTCCCCACATACCGGGCATTCTCAGTCCGGCACTCATAAGAGTATCGCCATAAAGCATCTGAACCTGATTCCCTCCATCAGAGCCGGAATTATTATTTTCATCAGCGCCTTCATACAGCACCTTGTATTTTTTATCCGGTGCAAGTCCGGCAAGCTTAATCATCCTGCTCTTGAAATTCGGTCTGTTAAGAACCTGTACATAGGTCAAAAGTGCTTCCCTCTTGTCCTTGGAAACAACCATATAGCAGTCATAAATATTGTTTTCCTGATATGACGCAAGTCTGTAGTAGTCACCGTTTCTCACAAGGTCATTGTACCTGTGGTAGGCCGCAATCTGACCCGGAATAGCGTCCCTGTCCTCCTGCGGTATTCTTGTTATGTCAAGCTCGTAGCCGAAGGTTCCGCACAGAGCCACATCGCCCCTTGTCTTAAACGGTGTAACCCTGCCGACAGTGTGGTTCGGACAGTCGGACACATGTGCTCCCATCGCTGAAAGCGGATATATAAGTGCTGTTCCCTCCTGAATTGCCAGCCTTTCTATGGCATCTGTATCGTCAGAGCACCATATCTGAGGACTGTAATAGAGCATTCCGGCATCAAATCTTGCACCACCGCCTGAGCAGTTCTCAAGCAGAAGGTCAGGAAACTCCTTCATAAGCCTCTCCTGAAGCTCATACACCGCAAGCATATATCTGTGCTCAAGCTCTCCCTGTCTGTCAACAGGAAGATAGTTGCTGTGAAGGTCAGTGTGCTCGCGGTTCATGTCCCACTTCACATACTCAATGTTGGCACTGCGGAGTATTCCCGCAACTGCCTCATAGCAGTAATCGACAACCTCCGGTCTTGACAAATCGAGCACGTACTGGTTTCTTGAGCGGCATGCCTCACGTCCCGGAATGGCGATTGCCCAGTCAGGGTGCTCCCGATAGAGCTTCGACTCCGGGGAAATCATCTCCGGCTCAAACCATATTCCGAACTTCAGACCGATTTTATTCACCTCATCCACAAGATGCTTAAGACCACCCTGAAGCTTCTGTTCATTGACATACCAGTCACCGAGGCTCGTGTTGTCATCATTTCTGTGGCCGAACCAGCCGTCATCCATGACAAGCATCTCTATGCCGCTCTTTTTTGCCTCGCGCGCGATAGCCAGAAGCTTTTCCGTATCAAAATTAAAATATGTAGCCTCCCAGTTATTTATAAGGATAGGACGCTTCTTATCCTTGTACGGGCTTCTTATAAGATGTCCTCTGTAAAGGTCATGAAGATTTCGTGTCATTGCTCCAAGGCCTGCCGCCGAATATGTCATCACAACCTCCGGTGTCTGAAGCTCCTCACCCGGCTCAAGCTTCCACTCAAAGTTCTCAGGATGAATACCCATAAGGATTCTCAGACTGTCGAACTGATTCTTCTCAACCTGTGCAAGGAAATTTCCGGAATACACGAAGCTGAAGCCATACACATGTCCTGTGTCCTGCGATGAGCCATTGTCAACAAGCGCAATAAAAGGATGTTCCTGATGTGATGATTTGCCCTTGATTGAACCGACGCTCTGCTTGCCGTAGCCTATTTTCCGAAACTCCATCCGGCGCTCTCTCGCCCATGAGCCATGAAGCGAAAGCATCTCGTAGCCCTCATCCGGCAGGTCAAGTGCAGTTGACATTACCTTGGTAATGAAAATATTTTTATCTGAACTATTCTTTAACCTTACGCTTCTTGTTATGACATCCTGCTCAGGAAACACACTGTAGATAAGAGTTGCCGAAAGACCGATGCATGGGTCAGCCGCATCAATCTCGAGTGTGTATACCTTGCTGTCATCGTTGCCACAGGCATTTTCATCCAGTGCCTTCACTTCACCCGATGTGAACGTAGCCGGAAGTCCCTTAAGCCCCGGCTTGCCCTCATATATTCTGTGTCCCGCATACACAAGGCTCACCGCACGGCTGTTGTCCTCACAACGCACCGATATGGCACCCTCCCTGTAATCTCCCACATTATTTCCCGGATACTCCGTCGGAAACGCATCAAAAAATGAACCCCTGTCCCTGTTGTTCTTAGAAGGAACGAACGGATTCTCGTCCGTCCTCAACAGATATCTCACATCCGTATCGCTTATCCTGTCACCATAGTATGTGTGACCGATAAAACCCTCATCATCAACCACCGAAATCACATAGCTGCTCTTCTTCGTGTCCAGCTTAAAAGAACGCGATTTCCCATCAAAAAAAATACCCATAACAACCTCCTCCAAAATAACTGTTGTTATGGGTATTATATTATATTTAAGTTAATCGGTAAATTAAATTTAGCTAATTTAGCTTAATTACCCAAGTCGATTCATATACCAAAAAGAAGCGACCCTGCAATTCCAACTAAAACAGCTCATCAGTACATACTTTGATAAAATGAGTACATCTGAGCCAGACATTACTATACTACTTATTATGTATGGCTCCGCACCAATAATATTTTTATATTCGTTTTAGCTCCTCTATTTTATCTAATATTGTCATAATATTACTTGAATTTGCCCGGAAATTATTTACTGTAAGTTGCTTTGAATTGACATTAGCTATCAGCCTTTTTTCTTTAAACTTTGCCGCTACCGTCTTCTTTTTACTGTCATCAACCTTATTTCCCAAGTATACTCTCTCCACATCCTTGCAAAACCACACAAAATCATATCCATTACTATCACAGTGTTTTTTTGCTTTCTTTAAAAAATCAGCATCTCCTTGGTTAATATCATAATCATCGCAGTCAAAACAAAATATCACTTTCGATTTATTACTTTCAGACATTGCTTTGTATTGTGAAATAAAACTATTGATTTGCTTTTCTTTTTTATCATACTTCCATTTTCCTTCCATATATACCACACTGAACTTAATCTGTGTACGTTCATAAGAATAAAAATGCTCTATCGTATCCTTGATATATATCCAATCAGAATTACACTTTTTGTTTGTCTCTACAACAAAAACCAACTGAAGCCCCATTATTCATCCTCCTCACCTGCCCCAAATATATTGATAAAATCTATCGCGTCAACATTGAAAGGTGAGCCCTCTATCATTCCATTTCTGTAAAGCTTTGAGGGTGAATAATTTCCACTTTTGATCCATGGATAAATCTTATGATTTTCTGACAGGAAATCAATGGATTTTTTATGCTGCTTCAATACATCCATAGGTCCAACATTATGTGTTGTAAAGCAGAGTTGTCCCTTACCATATTCCATCAAATATTCTAACAAAGCACACAGATAAACATCGTGAAGATTTGAGTCGAATTCATCTATGAATACTATTCCACCATGTACCATCTCGTTTATATATGCAAATAATCTGATAAGTTTTTTAATTCCTGTGCTTTCATATTCAGCACTAATCTTATATCCGTCATAAACCATTACCAGATTACAAACAAAAGAACCTTTATTATCTTTTTTGTCAATTTCAATCCCCTTTAAATCTGATTTAAATATATGGAGGAATTCATATAATTTAGAAATTGTCTCCTTATAATCATCATATAATTTTTTAGGCACAATATTCCCCATAACCGACACTACATTAAGAGAAGCTGCATCTACATTATTCAGATAATTAATCAACGTCTTTAATTGGACAACAGAGTTTTCTTTACTACGATTAGATTTTAATGAATTTAAAGCGACATATTCCATATGATCATCCGATTTATCTAAAAATACATGAAGATTACTTCCGAAAAAAAATAAAATTTTAGTGCACTTGCCAAAAATATTATTTATGATATTTACGCTTTCCGTTTTACCAGGCAAAGACAACACAAATTTATTTAAAAAAATGACGCCTAACGAAGCAGTGGTCAACAAATTCATTGTCTTGCCAACAACATCATTGTAAAATTCCTCGTTCCCATCTTCTTTATTTATATAATTAATTTTTCCATCAGATATCTCAAAAATTCTTTTCATCACTTCACTTTTTGAGGTTGCTGGTTTAAAAGAAAGCTGCTCATGGGAAATAATATATTTTTGTGTATCATCCTTCGACAATATCACCTTATACTTAAAAAGTACCGGTCCATCATCAGCATTCACCATATAATCAACTTCTATATACAATTCTTTCAGTTTCTTATTGATGATAGCATCAAGATTTTCCTGCACAAGCGGATTATTTAAATAATTTGATTCGGTAAGTATGTTTCTTAGAATATCCACTGAAGATATTATGGCAGATTTACCAGAACCATTCATGCCATAAATTCCCTTGATATTATAATTCTGTGTATCGGGATTTTTTGTGATAATTTTCTTATAAAATGACAGTGAAACCAACTCATCCAATGTCTTTATCCCTTTTACCGAATAATTGACTAAATATATATCATTCATTTTCTCAACCCTCCTGTTCTTACTCTAAATATATCACAACCTATTGCGAAAATAAATACAAATTGTATATTTTATTCCGATTTGTGTTTCCCTTATTATTACCACATTTTTAGTTATTATTCTATATCTGTAGCCAAAATGAACCGTCCCTCATGACAATGCCTAACTCAGCATAAACAATCCGTAAAACTTCCCTTTTCTCTCCATAAGCTCATCGAATGTGCCATACTCCGCAATCCGCCCTTTGTGCAGTACAATTATTCCATCGTACTTCTTAAGTATGCTTTCCACAAGCTTATGCGTAATAACTATTGCAGTCATATCTTTCTGGCTGAGCACAGTATTCTCAATCTTTACCGCGACTTCGTTGTCAAGACTTGACGTAGCCTCATCTAATATGAGCACATCGGACTTTCTGAGCAGTGCCCTGGCAATCGCAATTCTCTGCTGTTCGCCTCCGGAAAGATTTTTGCCGTTTTCTCCGACATTCTGTTCGATACCATCGGCATTACTGCCTACAACATCCTCCAAGCCTGCTTTTTTGATGACATACGAAAGTTCGTCATCGCTGTAATTCCGGTACATCGTGATATTATTTTTCAATGTATCATCGAACATAAACACCTTCTGGTGTATCATGGCAATCCTGCTGTACAGAACTTTTTTAGGGATATTCCTTATGTCCATCCCATCACAATATATATTACCCGCGTAATCACTGTAATACTGCATGAGAAGCTTTATGAATGTCGATTTGCCTGAACCACTTCCGCCGACAACCGCATATTTTTTGCCATGTTCAAATGTAAAATCAATATTGTCCAGTACATTTTTACCTTCACTGTATGCAAATGAAACATTTCTGACACTTATATCTTTAAATGCTTCCATGCCGCAATCTGCATTTTCCGCCTCATACGTACCCTTCAAAAATTCTTCGATTCTCCCACGGATTTTTTTTGTGCCTTTTAACGACAGCAGTGCGCTTGTCGCCTCACGCGCCTGATTATTTACGGTATGACCAAGGTCGAGCGCTCCCATGGCAAGAGCTAGGGTTATTTTTCCCTTGGTTATAAGATACGCCGCGACAATATACTGTATTATGATAATCAGATATGTAATAAGTATCACAAAGCAGGAAAACATGTCATTTACCGAGCGGTATTTATACTTTTTCTGTTCCATGGAAGCAAGAGTCTTATCATGCACATTTTTGATTATCTTCTCAGCTCCAAAGCTTTTTATCACCTCATACCCCGAAAAGATGTCCTTTATCCTTACATTATATGATGACATTGGTGTGGGTTCTGTGCATGACTTCACACTCAACAAGGCAGATATACTGCATGTGTATATTATTTTTTGCGGTCTTTTTGTATTCCTCTATCTGTTTTTTGCTTCCTCATATTGACCATTATCGATACAGTCACATATCCTTATCCGTGCCACCAACTGCTCGTACTCATCGCAATTCAAAAGCACGGTAAACCTCTCCGTATTTTTCCCAAGCCTTTCGTACAGACTGTCAAAAAGAAGCTTTTCCGCACTTCTTATGCCGCTCTCGATTCTCGCAAGATGCGCTGTGGAACACAAGCCCTGCGCAAGCGCCGCAAGCTTTATATCCTGTGCATTCCTCTCATCCCCGATAAATTTTCCCGAATAAAACATTTTTCATTTACTTTCTTACATTCCTTTTTCGTCCGCTTCCCCACATTCACTCAAAAAGCTTCTCTATAATCGCATCGCGCTCCGCGTCAAGATACCCCTCCGTAAAGTGCGCCTCATCCCCAAATGCCTCCTCAGGATAATAGTCTATCCCATCGATGTAATCTCCAAGCAGGTCTGACAGCCCATTGTCGACAATCTGCTGTTCAAACTCCGCCCAGTCACGGTTATCCTCCGTATCCGGGAGCGGTGCCGCCATCACCTTGAGCTTGACACCATGGCTGTCACACAGCTCCTTAATCTTTGGAAGATACTTTATGGTGAGGTCGCTCAGGTGCTTCTCATCGCGCACCTCAAGCTGCTGCTCAAGCACATTGTTGAGGTACACATCCATATAGTAGGCATTATTCTCGATAAAGCTCTTCACAATATCATTGGTCGCATACAGCTTTCCGAACCTGTCCTCAATATATTTACGCGTATCGTCATCTATATACTGCTTGTAGGTGTCATTGTAAAAAGGCACGATAAAGTACTGGAACGAAAAATTGAACCACAGCGGATTTGCAAGGCTCTGCGGTCTGACAATATAATATACCTCCTCGGTCTGCGGATTATTCTCAAGATAGCGGCTGAGCAGAATATAGTTTCCAAGCACCGTTATCGCCTGATTGGTCGCAAGGTAGCACGTTGTGTCCGTCTCCTCCTGATAATCCGGCGCAAAAATAAGACGCGCCACACTATCGCCTATTATAACCTTCGTGTACTCCGTTTTCTCCTCCGCCAAATCAAGTGCATAATAAAGCTCCGGGCCGAAGCTCGACGGACTGTTCTTCCCCCTCACATACTGCACCGCAAAATATCCCCCCAGGGACACCCCGACAAGCAGCACAAACACCACGACACTCACTATGAATTTTACAAAACCCGATCTATTCTCTTTCATACCATTCCCTTACCATACTCAATATACTATACAAACACCGAATATCCCACATAATCTACCAAGACGCAAAAAACACCATTTTAAACATGCGCAACCAGCCTTAACCTGTCCCCTCACTCATCCACTAAACACCTCAAGCGCTTAACACTGCATAATCCGTCTCAAGCCGTTCCCTTATTCATCCCCTAAACAATCTCTGCATCCTAACCATCATACATACCATATGCTTAAGCCCTTCTTCACCCTGCCATCCAAACAACCTCACCGTCAAAACAGGCTCAACAACTTCGCCGTGTATAATGAGTTATATTTATATATATCGCGACTTTGGGAGAAGCATAGTTGTTCTTAGGACTCTGTTCAAAATCTAGCCAGAACCGGCACGGATGCCGGTTCAGAAGCAATGCATACACGGAGGTATGCCGGCTTCGGTGGCGGATGTTGCAGCAAAACTTATCAGAGTCCTTAGAACACCTTGCTTCGTACAATGGAGCCGATATATATAAATATAACTCATTATACACCCGCAACACCTCAACGCCTGTTTTGCCATTGAAGCACAATATTAAAATTCAAAGTACACGAACGAACTGCTATCCGCCCCATACTGCATAAACCATATCACCATCAGGTCGACAACCACGATACACACAAGCCACCTTACCACCTTCGGCAGTCTGTTAAAGCGTTCAAAAATCGTACTTCCGTGCTCTGTCGCAATGTACGCTGTCAAATCGTAGGCAATCAGCATGCCGATTACAAGCACAAGATGTATCATCATGCCGCTGTTGATTCCGATTGACTGCAGGCCTCCCTTTATATATGCCACAGGCGATGTGATTCCATGCCACATATTAGTGAGCACATACAACGCGTCACTGACGCTGTCCGCCTCAAAAAATACCCACGCCACCGTCGCAAATATAAATACAAGCACAATACTTACAATACGCGCCGCTCCCTTCTTTCTGTAGGACTTGTCCTTCGGGTCGCGTCCGTGCAGCCTTGCCCATGCATTGTGTGCGAAGGTCTCAAGCACCTGAACTGCCCCATGGAGTGCTCCCCACACGATGAAGGTGAGATTGGCTCCATGCCAGAGCCCGCTCACCATAAAGGTTATCATTATATTGAGTGCATACCTCAGTTTCCCGACACGGCTTCCGCCGAGTGGTATATAGATATAATCGCGAAACCATGAGGACAATGAGATATGCCATCTGCCCCAGAATTCCTTCACGGAAGCCGAGAAATACGGATACTCGAAGTTCCTGGCACCTTCATAGCCAAGTAACTGTGCCGCACCATTGGCGATATCGGAATACCCCGCAAAATCGCAGTATATCTGTATTGAGAAAAGAAACGCCGCAGCCATAAGTGCAAAGCCATCGTATGCACCTACATTTGAAAAGACCTTGGTCACATAACCCGACAATAAATCGGCAACTATCATTTTCTTGAAAAAGCCCACGCCCATAAGCTTCAGTGCGTCCGAGGCCTTATCATACGAAAAACCTGCATACTTGAAAAAGCCATTTTTATTTGATGCTTTTTCTGTTCCGGCAGCCATGCTTTTCTTTGCGACACTGCTTTTCTCTGCAGCAATTTTTTCCATGCAATTTTCTTGTGACACTTCATCACTCTGCGACAAAGCTTCGTGCTCAAGCTTCTCGAAAAAATGCGCCGGTCTCTCAATAGGTCCTGAGGCAATCTGTGGAAAGAAGCCGACATACACAGCATACTTTACAAAATTGTGCTGTGCCGGAAGCTTTCCCCTGTACACTTCAGCCATGTAGCTTATCACCTTGAAGGTATAGAAGGATATTCCGATTGGTGCGGCAAGCTTAAGCACAGCAGGAGTGAATCCAATGCCAAATATTCCAAGCGTATCCGACAATATCTGCCCTGCAAAGTTAAAATACTTGAACACCAGAAGCAGCCCCAGTGCCACCGCAAAAGGCAGCCCAAAGCACAGCTTTTTCAATCCGCCCTCGCATTTTTCCATAAAAAGTGCACCTGTATATGTCGCCGCACAGACGACACACAGAAGCACAAAATTTCTAACCCCGAACCCAAGATAAAAATAGCAGTTGGCGGCAAGCAGCACCAGATACCTGTATCTTGGCGGAATATTCCAGTATATTAAAAATACTGCCGTCATAAAGACGGCAAAGCTTAGCGAATTAAAAAGCATATAGCATACTCCCTGTTTTATATTTATCAGCCACCGGCTAAGTCATCCTCTTCCGGTTCCATACCATACCCCAATGCCTCACTTCTTTTTGCCGGAGAACAGCTTCGCCGCCGGCTTTTCAAAGAGCAGGTATACCACAGCCGTCATCACCACGAAAAGCCCAAGCTCTGCAAGCTTGTACACTGCCATAGGCATTGTGGTTGTTTCCGGGTTAAAAATACTCTTCATTATAAGTATTCCTATCGGATGTCCTAGATAGAGTGCATACGAATACTTAGAAATGAACCGCACAACCGACACACCGGCTCTGCTAAGCCTATTATCCGGAAGCCAGTCCTCAATATCCATCGTGACAAGCAGAAGTGTTGTGAACATTATAATCCAGTACAGCTTCGTGTTGCTCACATCAAGAATGAGAAAAGCCACTCCCATCATCATAAGCAGTGCAATGTACTCAAATATCTTCTTCTCCTTGACAGCAAAGTACGCCGACACACCGAAGAAGCACAGGTATATAAAGTATGCCGGATGTCTCCCCGCATACTCCGTGCCAGCATACAATATCTCAAGGAAATGTACCCATACCTGGCATGCAACAAACGCAGCCATAAGGGCAATCACCGAACGCCTGAAATTGTTGATAAACTTATACAAAAGCGGCGCAATGATATAGAATAACATTATGGTCACAATTGTTCCTGTCGTTCCAAGATAGAACCAGAACAACAGGTCACGCGGAAAGAAGGTGGTTGTGAGCGTGAAATATTTTACAAGACTCACCACTATCTGCTTCGCCGGATACCTCTCTCCAAGCACAACCAGATAGATGAAAAAATATATGAGCACAACCCCATAATAGCTTGGCAGAATCCTCGCAAGCCTTCTCTTATAATACGAAAGCGGCGAAACATCCTTGTGCCTGTCTATCGACAGAAAAGCCGTGTACCCGGTCAACAGCAGAAATAATTCCACTCCATGTCCACCCCAGCCGAACAGCTCAAGATGTACCAGCACAATCATAACCGCCGCCACCGCACGGATAATATCAAGATTTAACAGCTTCTTATTCACAGAAGAATTATTACTATTCGGCTGCATTTTTCTTTCCCCTCATCAGATAAATATTTACATTATCGCACAACGTCCGGCGCAATTTAATTTTTCTTTTTCTTCACGTACACCGCCGATGAGTACTCAGGAAGCTTGACGGTAAGTATTCCGCAAGGCACCTCGTGACGCACAATATCACAGGAATGTCCGTCCCTCATGGTGAACATAACCTGCTCAACGTAATCGCCCTCAAGTACCTCCGCCTGCCATGCCTCAACACTTATCTCCCGCTCGCCGTCATTATTATTTACAATAACTATTACACTATTATCATTGTAAAAACGGGCGTAGGCGAGTATGTTGTAGTCCGCATATATATTCTTATAGGAACCGCGTATAAGTGCAGGGTTCTCCTTGTGTATCCTTATCATCTCCCTATGGAAATCAATAAGCTGCTCATCCTCATGTCCCCAAGGATAGCTTCTTCTGTTATCAGGGTCAGTCCAGCCACACACTCCCGCCTCGTCACCATAGTAGATTGTCGGTGCTCCCGGCCATGTCATCTGCATTACGACAGCTTCCATGAATATTCCTTTATTCACTCCATAGTTGGCTGCCTCCGCTCCCTTGCTCGCCGTTCTTCCGATAACCATGTTGGTTCTTGTCAGGAAACGTGAGTGGTCATGGTTAGAAAGCTCGTTCATGGATATTCTCGTTGGCTGTCCGCCAAGTCTTGCCATATTATGACGCATATGCGAAATAAAATAGTTAGGATTGCCGCGGAGCGCATCGTTGCTTGAATCGCTGTGCTTCTCCATTCCCGTAAGGAAATATGTCACCGGCTCCATGAACGCGTCATAGTTCATTATAGTATCCCACTGGTCACCCTGAAGCCAGCTGTACGAATCACCATAATTCTCGGCAAGTATAATTGCCTCCGGGTTAGCCTCCTTTACCGCATTCCTGAACTTGCGCCAGAAAATATGGTTGTATTCCGGCGAAAAACCAAGGTCAGCAGCGACATCAAGTCTCCAGCCATCCACATTGTACGGAGGGGAAACCCATTTCTTTGCAATTCCAAGGATATAATCTTCAAGCTTCTTAGAACCCTCATAATTGAGCTTCGGAAGAGTATCGTGTCCCCACCAGCCAAGGTATGACTGATTGTATGGCCATGCATAGTCATCCTGGAACTTGAAAAAGTCATGATAAGGGCTCTCCTTATCCACATAAGCGCCCTTGTCGAAGCCCTCGCTTCCCTCATATATTCTCTCGCGGTCAAGCCACTTATTAAAAGAGCCACAGTGGTTGAATACACCATCTATGATTACCTTGATATTTCTTCTGTGAGCCTCCTCGACAAGCTTTGCAAAGAACTCATTGCTCGCCTCAAGATTCGCATAGTCCGTCACTCTCTTCTTGTACTTGGTCGCATTGTCATTGCTTCTGGCATTATCCGGAAGCGGCTCCCCGCCATCATTTACAATAACGCCAAAATGAGGGTCAATATAGTCATAATCCTGAATATCATACTTATGGTTAGATGGTGACACAAACAACGGATTAAAGTAGATTGCATCTATTCCGAGACTCTCAAGATAATCCATCTTGTCAAGCACACCCTGTAAATCTCCACCGTAGAAATTGCGCACATCCATGGTTGCCGGATACTCATTCCAGTCGGTGATTCTGTGCACAGGCTCCCCTATATACACATACTCATTATCAACCACGTCATTGCTCTTGTCTCCGTTGTGGAAACGGTCGACATATATCTGGTATATAACAGCGCCCTTCGCCCAATCCGGTGTCTTAAAGCCCGGATTGATAACAAAATTATAGGTTGGATTGAGCTCCCTGTATGGTCCTGCCTGATTATAGTAAATGCTTGTACGTCCCACAAGCGCATGGAAATAATACTCCGTGCGCTGTGCTCCGAGCGTAAATTCAGCAATATAATAATCAAAATTCGTGTTAGTCATGAACTTCTTCATGCTGTATGCTATGCCATTAACCACAACCTCAACTCTATCCACATTGTACTTTGCAGTTCTGAACTTAAGCTTCACAGTATCACCGGCTGAAGGCTCCTCAGGGCTTCTGTACTCCTCCGTGGCATCTGCAAACATTGCACGGTCATTCAAGATAGGCTTCATATTTGAAAAATATGTGCTTCTGATTTCATTCTTTGATAATCCCGACAGATTCTTTGTAATTTTCATTAAGATACATAATCCTTTCATAACCAGACAGGCTGAGCCTCCTGCCTGATATATTATGATACACGTCCGGACATTTCCATGTCCTTTTAGTCTTACTATATATTCTATGATAGTATGGGGAATATTTCAAGAAAAATTAAGGCAAAGTAAAAAGGACAGCTCACGACGCTGTCCTTTTTGGAGAAGGTATTTCATTTCTTATGGGGTGTAGCAAAAACTATATAATGTATTGGGGGGTTACGAGTATATATTAGCATGACCTTGTAAATAAGTGTTCACAAACATGACAAAATTTGCAAAATATTTTTGTGCAGTTTGTATATGACTTTTTTCATATCATGTAAGAAGCCCCATTCGTTTTACATTTAACATAGTTCTCTAATCTGCTAATTCGCCACCTTATTACCGCTACGCCTCAAAAAGGGCATCGAACTCCTCACCGGTAATCTTTTCCTTCTCTATGAGAAGCTTGGCACAATCGTCAAGTACCCTGCGGTGCTTGACAATTATCTCTTTCGCCTTATTATAGCAATCATCAATAATATCCTTAACCTCTGCATCAATCAATGAAGCAACATTCTCGCCATAGGATTTGGTGTGTGCAAGGTCGCGCCCGATGAACACCTCATCATCATCGCTTCCGTAGTTTACAAGACCAAGCTTATCTGAGAAGCCATACTGTGTAACCATCGCTCTGGCTGTCTGTGTCGCCTGCTTGATATCCTGTGAGGCGCCTGTTGTGACATCGTCGAATACCAGCTCCTCCGCAATTCGTCCGCCAAGGCTTACGATAATATTCTGAAGCATCTTACCCTTGGTGTTGAACATCTCATCCTTGCCAGGAAGCGGCATGGTGTAACCTGCCGCACCGGTTCCGGTAGGGATAATCGAGATAGTGTGCACCGGTCCTACATCCTTAAGCTCATGGAAGAGAATAGCATGACCGGCCTCATGGTACGCTGTAATGCGCTTCTCCTCGTCTGAGATAAGGCGGCTCTTCTTCTCCTTGCCTATTCCTATCTTAATAAATGCCTGTTCTATATCTTTTCTCGAAATGAACTGCCTGTTATGCGCTGCCGCATTGATTGCAGCCTCATTCATGAGATTCTCAAGGTCTGCACCGGCAAAGCCCGCCGTTGTGCGCGCAACCGTCTCAAGGTCGACATCATCGCCCAGCTTCTTATTCCTGCTGTGAACCTCCAGAATTTCCTTACGTCCCTTGACATCAGGTCTTCCAACTACAACCTTGCGGTCAAAACGTCCCGGACGGAGAATAGCAGGGTCAAGAATATCGACCCTGTTGGTAGCCGCCATCACGATGATACCTTCATTCACACCGAAGCCGTCCATCTCCACAAGGAGCTGGTTGAGTGTCTGCTCTCTCTCATCATGTCCGCCGCCCATTCCTGTGCCTCTTCTTCTGGCAACAGCATCAATCTCATCTATAAATATTATACACGGAGCATTCTTCTTTCCGTCCTCGAAAAGGTCACGCACCCTTGAAGCGCCGACACCGACGAACATCTCAACGAAATCCGAACCGGATATTGAGAAGAACGGAACTCCCGCCTCGCCTGCCACTGCCTTGGCAAGAAGTGTCTTACCTGTTCCCGGAGGTCCCGTGAGAATTACACCCTTAGGAATTCTTGCACCTATCTCCACATACTTCTTAGGGTATTTGAGGAAATCAACTATCTCCTCAAGCTCCTCCTTCTCCTCCGCAAGACCGGCTACATCCTTGAAGGTAACGCGGTTAGGAGAGTTAGGATCTGTCATCCTTGCCCGGCTCTTTCCAAAATTCATCATCTTGGAATTGGCAGCTCCGCCACCGCCCGCTGCCTGCCTGTTTATTATGAGTGTAACCATAATCATGGCAGCCGCAATGAGTAAGAATGGAAGTATGGTAGTCACAAAAATACTCTCGCGCACAACATCATTGACAACCAGCTTAATATTTCCCTCAGCGGCGACAAGACTTGTCACATCATTTACATTGGTAACATTGAAGCGCTCAGAGCTTCTTCCGCTGTCACCGGTAAAGGTAACCTTGACTATTCCCGTAGGCACCTCGGCATTCTGGGAAATCTCAACCTTCGTCACATTTCCCGCCTGAAAATCATTTAAAAAATCACTGTAACCGTATGAGGAACTGCTCTTTCCGAATGAAGTTATGCTCATGATAAAATACATAATCACAAGTACTATCACCAGATAGATAATTCCTCCTCTGAATTGCTTATTCAACTGTTTTCCTCCTCAAATTCCACAACACCGATATATGGAAGATTTCTATATCTCTGATTATAGTCAAGTCCATAACCAACCACAAACGCATCCGGTATATTAAATCCGCAATAATCTACCTTAATACCCTTCACAACGCGTCGCTCAGGCTTATCAAGAAGTGTACAGAGCTTTACACTGGATGCCTTTCTGTCACCTAACAGCTTTATAAGATGGCTTAAGGTGCGCCCTGAGTCGATAATATCCTCAACCACGAGAACATCAAGACCCTCAACCGGTTCATCTAAATCCTTCTTAAGATTGATATGCCCTGTTGAAGCTGTTCCTTCATAGCTTGCAACCGACATGAAATCCATTGTAAGCGGAAGATTGATTCTCTTGGCAAGCTCACACATAAAAGGTGCTCCACCCTTCAATACACATACAAGATGAAGCTTCTTTCCGGCATAATCGCGTGTAATCTGCGCTCCAAGTTCATCAATTTTTCTGTCAACTTCTTCTTCGGTCAGTAAGACCCTAACTGATTCTTTCATTTGCAGCCTCCGTTTTATTTTTCTTTTTGTTTTAATTCAAGCTTAAACAGCTCCTTAGTATCCCTGTCCACAAGGAATTCCGCACAGCGTCTCACTCCTGCCGCCCACAACACCCTGTTTCCTATGGCACACAGCCATATCTCAGGTCTTTTTTCAGCGGGAAGCTTGGAATCTATAAATATTTCTTTGATTTTCTTTCTTTTTTCCCTGTGCTGCGGCTCTGCATAGCCTATTATCATGTAGTCGCCCATGGTGCGGTGACGAATAACAGGACCGTCACACTCCCTGTTTTCGGCGATATAATGTTTTATTTTACCATAATCAAAGTATTTAGTACAGTTATCATTCATTAAATTTTTATCAATTATATCATTTACCAGCCGTGAAAAGCCGCCATGCTCATCTTCATCAGTATCCGGCACAATAATGCTGCTTAACAGCTCATACTCCGGCTCAATATCACCCTGACGTGACACGGCATTGCCATACCTATTATTGCACATATTTACAAAAACAATTCCGTCATACTCACGTCTGGCAATTACTCCCTTTGGAAGGCTTATGCTCCTGCCGCTCTGCTTTTCATACAGCGCCACACAGGAGGCAGCATGCTTATCCTCAAGGTCTTTCGCTCCACACAGCTTTTTAAGGATATCATATATGACGCTCTTACAGATAACCGGATGTTCATTCACTATCTCATTTTTCACATGAATACCGGACGAATCGGAAGTGACATATATCCCTTCTGCCCTTGATGTCTGCATTTTAATATAGTCATCTATCTGAGCCATCCTCTCGGCGTATTTGCAGATATTCGACACCGTGCCCCCATTTACATGCTCTTCAAGATAAGGTATGACCCTGAGCCTTATTGCATTCCTCGCATAAGTATCCTCAAAATTCGTTTGATCCGTACAGTATGATATATTATTGTCCGAAAGCCATTTTTCAATCTCATTTTTTGAGACACACAGTAACGGCCTTATTATATCTCCCGCTGCCGGCTCCATGCCTCTTGTGCCTGCCACCGATGATCCTCTGGCAATATGGAAAAGCACTGTCTCTGCCTGATCATTCTGGTGATGTGCCACCGCCGCAGCTCCCTTGATGCCCATCGGGAGATTATCAATATTTTCACGAAATGCACCATATCTGAGAAGCCTTCCCATTTCCTCCTCACCGCAGCCCCGCTCCTTTGCAAGCCTTGGTACATCATAGCAGTATTCCCTGTATTCTATGCCCTGCTCTTCACACAGCGCTTTACAGAAAGCAGCGTCCGAATCCGCCTCTGCACCCCTTATTCCGTGATGTACATGCACAGCCATAAGCTGCGTTCCACAGCCCTTACGTGTTTCAGTTATATATTTTTTCAGCATTAAAAGAAGGCATACGGAATCAGCTCCACCGGACAGTCCGACTACAACTCTTCCAATGCCTTCAAGCATGCAATTTTTCTCAATATAAGCTTTTACCCTGTCATACATACTATTCACCGTTCCTTATCCTCCATATACCTGTCACAAGTACGGTCATATCATCTGCAATCTTTTCGTCATAAAAATATACTTCGCTCAGAATCCTCTCCGCAATCGCCTGCGGCATCCGTTCTTCTATCCCCTCTATAAGCTCCTTCATGTGCTTCTCTTTATCATAAAACGGAAGTGCGTCAAGCACTCCGTCGCTCATCATAATAATATAATCCCCATCCTTAAGTTCAACGCCTTCATGGTCGATAATGCTTCCGCTTATCACACCTGCCGGAAGTGATGATGCCTCCACCACACGCACCGTACCATCCCTGCTCTTTATGAAGCTCGGAACCGCACCCATTTTAAAAAAATCCGCTTTCCCCTCGTACTCATTGATACTGCACATATCAATGGTCACCGGAATACCGCTCATATCATTGTCGGCAAATGTATCATTCAGAAGTCCAAGTGCCGACTCCTCGGAAAATCCTGCGTCTAAAAAATGCTCAAGCAGCTCGATAAACCTCGTGCTGTACTCATCAGCCGTGCTGCCACAGCCCATGCCGTCCGCAAGGCTTACAATGCTTCTGCCTCCCTCTAAGTTGATGTAGGAATAATTGTCCCCCGATATCCGTGCGAAGCCCCTGCTGCAGCCGGCATGTCCAAATAAAAGGCGGTAATCCGTTCTCTCCTCAAAAATAAATTCGCCCTCGTCCTTACCTAATACCCTTCTGCTTCCCTCCGCTGCCCGGAGCCTCTTTCCGAGTATTTCTCCGATATCCTGTGCGAGCTGTCCTGCCGTTATACAGCCTCTCTTTCTCGAAAGCCGCATGACAATCTCAATTCTTCCCTTTACCGGCTGTAAATACAGTATCCCGGACACGTTTATACTTTCCGACCTTAGGTAATCATACAGCTTTCCTTTCTGTTCCTCGCTGATTATACAGTATGCCTGTTCATCACTGTCACCTAAAATACGCTCAAGCATAGCTGCCGTCTCTTTAAGCTGCAATGAGAGTGCTGCCCTGCCGCCACCACCATAAATGTTCATCAGTTTTCGGAATGCATCCGCATACTCCCTGAGTTTTCCCTGTGAATAGAATAAATTGTCCATTCGATTCTCCCCTTAGAATCAATCCCCTTTTATTTATCGGCAGTTCTTCTGTTTCACACTCTTATTTACCGGCAGCCGCCCTGTCCGGGCAGTTATAAGTAATTTTCCTATTTCCCGCTGTTATCATTAGCCCTGAATATCAGCTCATCCTCATAGACAAGTCCAAGCTTCTCACGCGCAAATTCCTCAATAAACTGCTTGGTCGTGACATAGATAGAGCGGGTCTGCAGCTCTTCCTTGCGCTTATTCTGCTCATCTATCTGCTGCGTAAGTGCAGCAATCTGTTTATCATAAGCAGCGTTCTTATCCGTAAGCCTGCCCGATGACCTGCTTACTACCAGACATATTATCGCCATAAGCATGATTGCAGCCACACCCGCAAGCCAGGTATAATTATGCGATATGCGCCTATTCTGCATAACAACGACGTGTTTTCCGTACTTCCTATTCTTTCGCATGACACTTTTCTGTTTTATGTTTTTTCTTGCCATCCTTACGCTCACGTACCTTTCCTAGCTTATAATAAATAATTGTAACCCCTTTCTCCATATATTTCAATATCACGGAGACAATTACCATTCCGACAACCATCCCGGCTATCGAAAACCATCTGGCTGCGCCATCATTTGCCACAAGTATCACAGCGAACATGACAAACGCAGACAAAAACCAATACAGCACATCCTCCAAAGCGACAAAAAAACCATGATGCTTTACAAGCCTTCTAAACACCGCCAGCACCCTGTATGCCGCCCCGAGCATAGCGCCACAGCACAGACACCACAAAAGGAAACGAAATTCATGCGCTATAAATTCCTTCAAAAGCAGCCCCTCTTTCACTTAAAAAGTCTGTTGAGGAATGACTCACCCTTTTTCGCCGCACTCATAACCTCCGAATAGACATAGCTGTCTATCTTTCCGTCCACCTCAAGCTCACCCTTGTCAACCGACAGCTTTCCCACATGCAGGTCATGTCCCTTTATAGTCAGCATTCCGTACTCTGTCTCTAAAAGCACCTGATTAAGGTCAAATGAAATGACGTCCGTGACACCTGTAACACTACAGCTTTTTCTGTTGTTCGATGATATTTTATGTATTTTCCCGGATACCGGAAGCTCCTCCATAACACATCCCCCTTATATATACTTCCTGCCATATCCTAAATATATTATGGGGTTTATGTAATTATGCATAAATATTTACAGAGCACCCGCTCTACAGATACTTGAACATATCCTTGGCTTCTTCCTTCTTCGTGGTCTCCACAATATCAAGAACCTCAACCTTCACATTCTTAGTACCGAACGCTATCTCAATAGTGTCCCCAACCTTGACCTCGCAGGAAGCCTTAGCCGGCTTGTCATTCACAAGCACTCTCCCCGCATCGCACGCCTCATTCGCAACGGTTCTTCTCTTTATCAGTCTTGATACCTTCAAATATTTATCTAATCTCATATTAATCTCCTTCTTACCAACATATCGCTATAGATAATTACTAAACGCCCATTCACCAATAAACAGTTGTGCAATTTTAATAGTACACTGCCGGACCTTTTTGAAGGCGTCGGTGTTTAGCGGCTGTATTTTAGCCGCTTACGCACCGCTACGTCTTCAAATGAGTGCGAACGTGTCCGGAAGTGTACTATTAAAATTGCACAACGTCCGGGTATTGTTATTTCAATATGCAAACATCCCAAGACCACCGACGCAGCCTTGGGATGTCTTCATTCGTTCAGGATTATCACAATCAATTAAGCGTTAACTGTATCCTTAAGTGCCTTACCAGCCTTGAACTTAGGGCTCTTAGAAGCAGCAATCTTCATTGCCTTGCCTGTGCTAGGGTTTCTTCCCTCTCTCTCAGGTCTCTCAGCAACCTCGAATGTACCGAAGCCAACTAACTGAATCTTCTCACCCTTCTTTAACTCCTCAGCAACTACATCTGTGAAGGCCTTAAGTGCCTTCTCAGCATCCTTCTTGGATAACTCTGTCTTCTCAGCAATAGCTGCAACTAATTCTGTCTTGTTCATTTTAGAAAATCCTCCTGAAATAATATTGAACCTTCACAATTATTTATATATGCTTTGGCTATATTTGTCAAGAAAAAATAAGCATTTTAAGGGCATTATGCTATATACCGGCTGCAGCTTATGACTCCATCTGTTTTCCAAGAAAACCTGCTGCTGAACCGGTGAGCTTCAAGTCGGTTTCGGCAAATCTGATTTTAGGCTCCTTCGTTGTGATTATGACAGCACCTATTGCGTCACCCTCGCATATAATCGGGCTTACAGCCTGTGAGCTGTATTCATCACTCTCACCCTGTATTATGGGAATGAACCTTCTGTCATCACGCACCGCAACAAAGCTTTCCCTTGCGTCTATCGACTCCTCAAGCTGCCTGCTTATAGGCTTTAAAAGAACATCCTTCTTCGGTGCCCCCGCAAAAGCTATTACCTGATCCCGGTCCGTTATGCATACAATATTCCCCGTGCTCTGCGCCAGAGAATCTGCGTACTGCCTCGCGAATTCCCCCAGCTCACCTATCGGAGAATACTTCTTAAGTATAATCTCTCCCTCCCTGTCGGTGAATATCTCAAGCGGATCCCCCTCCCTTATTCTTAACGTCCTTCTGATTTCCTTTGGAATTACAACTCTCCCCAAATCATCAATTCTACGAACTATACCCGTAGCCTTCATATAATAAAAATCCTCCTGTATTCTACATATTTTTCCATAATCTGTGCTATGTGGATAGTATGTGGAAATACAGGAGGAAATATACCATTAAAATTTAGTGAATACGTCCGTCTCCTTCTGAAGAGCAGACGCAATTTCCCTGTTCTCATTCATTCTTTCGTTGATATTGTCCATATCGGCAACAAGAGTCTGCGTGCTCTGTGCAGCACCGTTTACACCCTTTGCACCCTCCTCAATCGCATGTGTGATGCTGCTGATTGAGTCGGCAATTGAATCGACCTCATTCTTTAACGCATCCGTCTTTTCGGCAAACTCATTCATCACACTCTCGATATACGTTGCGTTCTCACGGTATTGTGCTCCACCCTCAACAAATGCAGCAAACTCAGGCAGTATAGATTCCTTCATATAGCTTACAAGGTTGTCAGCATTATCACTGAGGTTATGTACCGCATTGGTCACTATGCCGTTAATCTGCTGTATATGATTGGCTGTCTCACGGCTAGAATCGGCAAGCTGTCTTATCTGCTCGGCAACCACCGCAAAGCCACGTCCGGCCTCGCCCGCTCTCGCCGCCTCAATTGAAGCATTAAGTGCAAGAAGATTAGTCTGGCTTGATATATTTAAAATATCGTTAGTAAGTCCGTTTACCTGCTCAACGCTCCTGCTGTCCTCAATAGCCTGATTGAGAACATTGAGAATCTCGTTAACCTTAAGGTTCGTACGCTCCATATTAGTTCTTGCATCCGCCTCGAGCTTATCCGCACTCTCCTTCATTCCCTTGGAATACTCATTGATCTCGCCTGATTTTCCGGCTATCTCCACTACCTTTTCAAGCACTGCCTCCGCATTCCGGTTTATCACTGAAGCCGACTCACCTATCTCCTGCATTGTGGCGGAAAGCTCCTCCGTGACTGCTGATAGGTCTGCCGCACTGTCATTCGAGGTATGAAGATTCTGCTGCACCTCCCCCACAACAGCCTCAAGCTTCTGTGAATTGATTATGATAAGCCTCATGATGTTCTGAAGCTTTTCCATAAAGGTGTTGATACCGTTTCCAAGGTCTGCCACCTCGTCATTGGAAAGTATGGTTATCCGCCTTGTAAGGTCGCCCTGTCTGTCATCTATGCCCTTAATTATTCCCTTAATTTCCTTTGTGGTAACATTAAGCTTACGTATAACAAGCATAAACACACCATATAATGTAACAAAAAGCAGCACCAGTATAAGCATAACTATGAACATACCGCGTACTCTGGCTGAGCTATACCTTGCCGCAAGCTCTGCGCTTGCTTTTTCAGACTGTGTTCCGGCATTATTCATCATAGTCTCAACCTGAGCATCCATATCGCTGCTGTACTCCGAAATAGCTCCGTTCGCAAGCTCATAAGCCGCTGTCTTCTTACTGTTTCCGCTGTATGCAAGGAGATTGGCTATCTCATGCTTTAAGCCCTCATAGCTGCTGATGAACTGTGAAAATGCCTGCTCGTCATCCTTAGGCAGTCTCTTTGAATACTCATCAAGCATATCATCAAGCTTCGCCTCCTCAGCTCTTACTGAGTCCACAAGTGCCACCATGCTGTCAAAGTCAGACGCAATTATATGCGACAGCGCAAGTCTGTGTATAGCTGCTGCTTCCTTCTGAATCTCGCTGAGGCTTGTAATATTGTACAGATTTTCCTCGACAATCTTAGTTGCCGTATCATTAACTCTTTTCAGGCTATTCATCGACCAGATATTAGATACAACCGAAACTATACCAAGTATAATAACCGGAACAAGAATAATATATTTTAAGCTTAGTCTTTTTTTATTCATATCGTCTCCTCCTACCGCTCGGTAATACCTTCCACCAACTTGTCAAGCTTCTCCTGAAGCTGCGTCGTCGTCGTATTCCCGGCAAGAAGGCTGTCAATAAACCTGGTACAGGAATCCCAATACTTGTTACCGATACGCTGAAGCACTCCATACTGTGACTGTTCAATAACCGCCGCTATAGCCGGAACCTTTGCCACCTCCTCGGAAGCAGCCGCTACCTTATTGGAAGGTCCCTGATTCTGCTCTACGAACCTCAAGGTCTGATTCTGTTCATTCGTAAGCCACTGTGCAAGCTTAAATGCCCAATCCTTATTTTTTGAATAATAATTGACACCTACCATCTTGTAGCCTGTAAAGGAAGCCATCTGTATCTGTCTGCCGTTGCAGGTGTATGTAGGAAGCTTGCAGGCACCATAATCATCACCCCAGATATTCTTTACGGCAACAGCCTGCCATACACCGCTGATTGCCGCTATGACCTCTCCGTCCGCTGCCTGTGCAACCCATTCGCTATCAGGCTGTGCGATGAACCCCGGGCTTGAGATAACATTCACAATCGCCTCCGCAACATCAAGTCCCTTTATATCTCCGTCCACGGTATTCCAGTCGCAGCTGTTGGTAATACCATCCTCGTTAATATTCATGCTAAGCCCCGTATTTCCGAAGAATGAATACATATACCATCCTGAATTAAGCTCCATAGAAAGCTTTTTCCCATTCTCCTCACACACTGCAAGTATGGAATCGAGTGTCTTCACATCATCCTCTGTGAAATAATCCTTGTTGTAGTACAGAAAATAACCGTTGTCCGCAGTCATAGGGTATGCATATAATGTATCTCCCGCTGTCGCCGCAGCCACCGACTCTGCCACCATCTCGTCCTTAACCTCCTGTACATTCGGAACCGGTGCCAATGCACCACCTGCTACCATGGCACTGAGCTGGTCATCCGGGAACGAAAAGACATCCGCCCCATTCTGCACGTCGCCAAGCAGCACATCTCTGGTGGTTGAATCAGGCTGTGCCTCAAGCGTGATATCGAAATCCGCCTGTCCCTTATATTGCTCAATAAAGCTGTCAATCATCTTCTGTACCGTCGGGTGCTGTGTCTCCTCAGCCCACACCTTAAGTGTAATTACTCCGCTATTATTGGTATTATCGTCCTGCATTATATCCTGCGTACCGTCCGGCATACCATTATCACCTGAGGGTGCCATCACACTCTTCCCGGAGCACCCGGTAACCGTACCCAGAACCAAAAGAGCTGTAAGTACCATTGCACTGAACTTTCTTGTCATAATATTCCTCTCCTTCTTCGTTACTAATAATATTTAATAAACAAATCAGTCCATTAATTCTATCTGGTATTAAAGAAAATTTTAACACAAAAAGGAATATTTTTCAATCTTCTTAACCAAAAACAGGCGAAAATCAGAACAAATATTCGTTATATCGCACAATAATATTATATTTTTAGTCGGAACAGCCGTATGTATGGGTTATACTTTTATTTTCAATGTGCCACACCTCATCATATCGGGCAGCATTGCAAGCAGCCCTTTTTCTATCTCATGGATGTTCCCGCTGTCGAGATGTGCGAACGGCTCGTCAAGCTTTTCCTTGTCGCAATCCCTGAACATACATATATTATTGTACAGCGTATCGGCAGACAGAAACACCGGCTGTGACAGATATGCCGTGTGTAAAAAAAGAAAGCTGCCGCCCATGGGAAATCACGGTGCGGCAGCTTCCTTTGTCATATCACACTTTTTGCAGAGTTTTATATATGCTCAAGTATGTTTAAAGCCTACTCAGATAAATATTTTTATATAGCTCTCGTAGCATTCTTAAGCCATTCAAGCTCCTCACCCTCGAAGTCAGGGCTGATTGCCGCAAATACCTTCGCATGGTATGCGTTCAATCTCTCCTTCTCCTCAGCGGTCATGCAGGATACATCTACGGCATCGAGGTCAAACGGAACCATCGTCAGCGGCTCAAAGCCCATGAACTGACCGTACTCGGTCTTTTCCCTCTTAACACAGAGAACGAGGTTCTCATGTCTTATACCGAACTTGCCCGTAATGTACATTCCCGGCTCATCGGAGGTAATCATGCCCTCCTCAAGCACTGCGGAAGGTCCGCCGGGTGCAATCTTGGTTCTGATGCCGTTAGGACGCTCATGTACGTTGAGAAGGTATCCGACGCCGTGACCTGTTCCGTGGTTGTAGTCCATGCCATTTCTCCAAAGCGGCTCGCGCGCGATGTAGTCAAGATTCTCTCCTCTTGCGCCATATAAGAACTGTGCGTTTGCGAGGTTCAAATGACCCTTGAGAACAAGTGTGAACACCTTCTTCTCCTCATCGGTGAGCTCACCGAGCGCAATCGTCCTTGTTATGTCGGTTGTTCCCTCATAGTAATGTCCGCCCGTGTCTGCAAGGAGGAAGCTTCTCGGCTCAAGCTTAGCGTCCGTCTCCTCGGTTGCTGAATAATGCACGATGGCACCGTGAGGACCATAGCCCATAATCGGGTCAAAGCTCTCTCCAAGATATCCCGGCTGCTTCTTTCTGAACTCGTCAAGCTGCACTGCCGCGCTCATCTCGCTTATATCAAGCCTTCCGACATTCTTCTTGAGCCAGTATATAAAGTGTGTGACAGCCATTCCATCCTTCACATGAGCCTTCTTCTCGTTCTCTCTCTCCGCAACAGTCTTGACTGCCTTAGGAAGCACAACAGGGCTCTGCTCCGCTCTTACATTGGCTGTATCCGGAAGCGAATGAACGATAAGGAAGTTAGCAGTAGCCTTGTCCACAAGAACGACTGCATTCCTGTCCACCTTCTTCAAATCACTGTAAATATCATTATACCTTCTAAGCTCAATGCCGTCCGCTGCCAATCTGCCCTTGATATCGGCATTTAAAATGCTCTCCTCGAGATAGAGAACCGCACCGTCGGCGGTCATTGTCATATATGATAAGAATACCGGATTGTATGCTACATCATTTCCACGAAGATTTAACAACCATGCGATATCGTCAAGCGCTGTTAGAACAAGAAGATCTGCTCCCTCCTTCTTCATCGACTCACGGATTTTTGCAAGCTTCTCCTCACGGCTCATGCCCGTATACTCAACGGAAAGCTCCCATACAGGCTCCTTAGAGAGAGCCGGTCTGTCCGTCCATACCTTGTCGACAAGATCCTCACCGCATACATAGGACATATTTCTTCCCTTGATGCTCTCCGTTATCCTGCCCATGAAAGCGTCAGTTACAGTTCTTCCGTCGAAGCCTATATTACTTCCATCCTCCAGTTTATCTGCAAGGAATTCCGCTATCGTAGGCACACCCTCCTCACCCATCTTCATAAGAGTGATTGTGCTGCCCTCAAGCTGTGCTGCTCCCTGAAGAAAATATCTTCCGTCAGTCCACAGTCCGGCTTCATCAGAAAGCACTACAAGCGTTCCCGCCGAACCCGTAAATCCCGACATAAAGGCTCTCGCCTTAAAATAACTTCCAACATACTCCGAACCGTGGAAATCATCAGTACATATAATGTATGCCTGAATATTTTTTTCCTTCATAAGTGCGCGTAACGCGCCAAGTCTCTCGACTACCGTACTCATGTGATACACCTCGCTTCTATATATTGGGACATAGGTGTCAGACCCCTGTCCCAAGTCTGGGACAGGGGTCTGACACCTATGTCCCATGCATGTATTATAGTAAATGTCGGGGGATTTGTACAGCACATCTGAATATTAGTATAATATTATGGCTCATTTACGAAAAAAGGCTCCGGCAATAATGCCAAAGCCTTTTCACTATAAAATACAATTTTACCCCGCAATACTATTCCCCGTATAAAGCTGGTAATATCTTCCCTTCTGCTCTATAAGGTCATCATGCGTACCACGCTCAATAATGCGTCCCTGCTCAAGAACCATGATACAATCACTGTTCTTTACGGTGGAGAGTCTGTGCGCGATGACAAAGGTCGTCCTGCCGTGCATGAGCTTATCCATACCATCCTGTACCATCTTCTCAGTTCTCGTATCGATTGAGGAGGTAGCCTCATCAAGAATGAGAACAGGCGGGTCTGCTATTGCTGCCCTCGCGATTGCGAGAAGCTGTCTCTGACCCTGGCTTAAGTTAGCACCGTCACCGGTGAGCATCGTGTTGTAGCCATCGGATAGCTTGGTGATAAAGCTGTCCGCGTTGGCAAGCTTAGCCGCCGCGTACACCTCCTCATCAGTAGCATCGAGCTTGCCGTAGCGGATGTTCTCCATGACTGTTCCGGTAAAGAGATGTGTGTCCTGCAAAACTATTCCGAGGGACTTTCTTAAATCACTCTTCTTAATCTTGTTGATGTTGATTCCGTCGTAGCGGATTTTACCATCCTGAATATCATAGAAGCGGTTGATAAGATTGGTTATTGTCGTCTTACCTGCTCCGGTTGAGCCTACGAAGGCAATCTTCTGTCCCGGCTCAGCGAACATCTTTATATTGTGGAGAACTATCTTATCCGGATTGTAACCGAAATCCACATCATCGAATACCACATCACCCTTCAATTCCTTGTAGTCGGTAATGCCTGTGTCCTTGTGATAGTGCTTCCAGGCCCACATTCCTGTACGCTTTTCGCTTTCCTTGATTGTACCGCCATCCTTAACTGCATTTACAAGTGTAACATATCCATCATCTACCTCCGGCGTCTCATCGAGAAGCCTGAATATTCTCTCACCACCTGCAAGAGCCATGATGATACTGTTAAACTGCATGCTCACCTGATTGATAGGCATGTTAAGGCTCTTGTTGAAGGTGAGGAAGCTTGCAAGACCTCCAAGTGTAAAGCCGCCGACTCCGCCGAGTGCAAGCGCACCTCCGGCTATTGCTATGATAACGTAGCTGATGTTACCAATCTGTGCATTGATAGGTCCTAAGATGTTGGCGAACTTATTCGCATTGTAGGAGCTGTCGCAGAGCTCTTCGTTAATCTTGTCGAAGCGCTCCTTGTTCTCTTCCTCATGGCAGAATACCTTTACAACCTTCTGGCCACCCATCATCTCCTCAATAAAGCCGTTTACTTCACCTAGGTTCTTCTGCTGCTTTACGAAGTACTTTCCGCTCATTCCGGTAGCCTTCTTGGTGACAACGAGCATAAGACCTACAAGCACAAGAGTTAACAGTGTAAGCGGTATGTTAAGGATAATCATACTTGCAAGCACGCCTATGATGGTGATTGAGCTGTTGATAAGCTGAGGGATACTCTGGCTTATCATCTGTCTGAGCGTATCAACATCATTGGTGTAGATTGACATGATATCGCCGTGTGCATGTGTATCAAAATATTTTATAGGAAGGGACTCCATGTGTACAAAAATCTCATCCCTTAAGCTTCTCATGGTTCCCTGTGTAACATAAACCATCATCCTTGTATTTACATAGGCTGCTATAACCCCCACCGCATAGAAGCATGCCACTCTTATGATTGCGTGGAGCAGCTCCGTATAATCAGGTACGGTCTGCTGCATCAACGGCATAATATACTGGTCAATAAGTGTTTTCGTAAACATGGTTCCCTGTATCGTAGAAAATACAGTGAGTACAATACATACAAGAACCACTATGCACTGCAGCAGATAATTCTTAGCCACAAAGCCTATTATTCTTTTAAATACCTTTCCAGGATTAGCGACTGTAGGCTTCGCTCCTCTTGGCGGTCTTCCTCCCATTGGTCCCGGCATTATGCTTCACCTCCGTTTTCATCAAAATCACCGCTGCCTCCGGTCTGTGACTCATATACATCGCGGTATATAGCGTTAGAAGCAAGCAGCTCCTCATGTGTTCCGATTCCGTTGATACGTCCGTTATCCATCACGATTATGCGGTCCGCACCCTGAACACTTGAAATTCTCTGTGCAATGATAAGCTTCGTTGTCTGCGCAATCTCCGTGGCAAATGCATGACGGATCTTCGCATCGGTTGCAGTATCAACAGCGCTTGTGCTGTCATCAAGAATAAGTATCTTAGGCTTCTTTAAAAGTGCTCTGGCAATACACAAACGCTGCTTCTGTCCACCCGATACATTCGTACCACCCTGCTCGATGTAGGTGTTGTACTTGTCCGGGAATTTCTCAATAAATTCATCCGCACATGCTAATCTACATGCTCTCATGCACTCCTCATCCGTGGCGTTCTTATCGCCCCAGCGAAGGTTGTCGAGTATTGTTCCGGAGAAAAGCACGTTCTTCTGGAGAACAACGCTCACCTCATCACGAAGTGTCTCAATGTCGTACTCTCTTACATCCCTGCCACCGACCTTTACACTACCTTCATCCACATCGTAAAGACGGCTTATAAGGTTCACAAGGCTTGACTTGGAGCTTCCGGTTCCGCCGATGATACCGATTGTCTCACCGGATTTGATAGTGAGGTTGATATCATTTAACACTCTCTTGTCGGCGCCCTTATTGTAGCCGAAATTTACATGGTCAAATACAATCCCTCCGTCCTTTACCTCATAGCAAGGGTTATCAGGATTGGTGATATCAGGCTTCTCCTCAAGCACCTCTGCGATACGCTTTGCACTTGCCACACTCATCGAAATCATTACAAATATCATGGAAACCATCATAAGGTTCATAAGAATTGTCATACAGTAGGACAGGAGGCTCATAAGCTTACCTGTTGTGAGAAGTGCTCCACCTGAGCCGACAATCATCTTTGCGCCGACCCAGCTTATAAGCAGGATACAGGTATATACCGTAATCTGCATAACAGGGTTGTTGTATGCAACCGTCTTTTCTGCTTTTACAAAAATCTTGTAGATATTGTTGCTGGCATTCTTGAATTTCTTCTTCTCATAATCCTCACGGACATAAGCCTTGACAACACGGATTGCCGATACATTCTCCTGAACACTCGCGTTCAGCTCATCATACTTAGGAAATGCCGCATTGAAATACTTGGTCGCATGTCCTATGATGACGGCAAGAATACATGAGAGTATCACTAGCGCGATAAGATATATAAATGCAATGCGCGGACTGATGATAAATGACATTATCATCGCACAGATTAAGCTCACCGGTGCCCTCATACACATTCTTAAGAGCATCTGGTATGTATTCTGTACATTTGTGACGTCCGTTGTAAGTCTTGTCACAAGTCCCGCTGTGCTGAACTTGTCAATGTTAGAAAAGGCGTAGGTCTGGATATTGTCAAACATACCCTTTCTGAGATTCTTTGCAAAACCTGTTGAGGCCTTCGCTCCGTAAACACCACCCATGATTCCGGCAAACAATCCGACCATGGCAATCACTACCATGCAGCCGCCGACCATGAGTATGTAGCCCATATCACCCTTCTCAACACCATTGTCGATAAGTGATGAGAGCAGATACGGAATGAGCATTTCCATAAGCACCTCTAAAATCATAAAAAAAGGGGTCGCGATGGATGCTCTCTTATACTCTTTTACATAAGCACCTAATGTCTTTAGCACTGTTCATCCTCCTTATTCATATCATTGATATTTTTTTTCATCTTCTCTATAACATTCAAAAAGACCTGTTTTTCCTCTTGTGTGACATTCTGTTCAAGCTCCTCGTGGAGCATATCGATGACGCGCACCGTAGCAGCGTGTGTCTCCTCGCCCTTTTGCGTGAGAACTATTTTCTTGCAGCGTCCATCATTATTGTCCGTGCGGCACACCAGGTAGCCCTTCCTCTCCATAAGCTGAAGTATATTGGTAACCGATGACTTGCCTATACCGAACTCCTCACCTATATCCTTCTGGTACACGTCCACATCCTTATGCCTGCTTAGATATCCAAGGATATGCCCATGCATTACCGTTACCTCGTCAAAGCCGGCCTCTACCAGCTTCTTTTTCAGCTGACGAAAAATAGTGTTGTCCATCTTCTTAATCTCGAACCCCAAATAGCGTTTCTTTTCCAACTCGTGCTCCTTTCCTCATGATGTGGCTTAGATAAAAACCCATACATAACGGACATGGTGCCATTATCTATAGCCCGGTTATCCGTTAAAAGCCTTAACCTTCAGCAAAAAACTGTTCGAGGTCGAACAGTTTGATACTGAACTGTTCGACCTCGAACTATTATAATTTTAATTTTTTTTAAAGTCAAGAATTTTTTTCCATCGTTGGCTGTTTTCATCACGCAGCATGCGTATCCTGTCGTGGTCGCTTATGCCGTCTCCTATCGGCTCAATCCTGTCCAATATATGCACGTCAAAATATCTTCTCTCCATACCGCCTGTTTTTTTTCCTGTACAATGTCCAGTATCTCCTGCATCGCGGCAGGTTATAAAAAGAGGAAGAACCGGCACATTATTTTTCACGGCATAGTAAAATGCACCGTTTTTCAGCGGGCGCGGTCTGTCATAGCCCCACCACTCAGACTGCTCCGGAAATACGAGGACGCAGTCGCCTTTTCCAAGATAGTACGACACAGCACCGTTGAACCGTCTCACCAGCCTGTGTCCCCGTGGAAACGGCATTATACCGAACGCCCTCATGTACTCACCAAGCCGCCCCCTCCGATTGTTAAAATCCGCCACCATGACCTTGAGCTGCCGTCCCCGCAGCACACCACTCCTTTTGAGTGCCCATTCTACCACCAGTGCATCGAGCTTGTTTATGTGGTTGCAGGTGATTATCATGCCATGATTATCTTCACCGCACTCTCCCTCACCCTCTTCGTAAAAGCTATAAATTCGCGTGCGGAATATGAAGCGGTTCACAATCCACATAAACGGCTTGATTATAAACGCGCGTATCAATGCCTGCCGGAATTTTAAAGCCCCCGTCGGAATATAAGGAAATTTTTCATCGACCGGAAGGCTGCTGCCGTAATCTACCGGGTCAAGATGTGCATTGAAATCCCCCCTTTTCTCCGCCTCCTTTATCTTCACAAGCACATCGGGTGTTGTGTATGCAAGCTTAAAATAATTCATCAATACTGCACCCTCCCGATTTTCTCCCAGCCTTTCGGATTCACGCCAAGCACCGCACGCCCCACGATGAGGATGTATTCCATGTAAAAAAATGGGTGCACCAGCATTAGGCACAGCTTATTAAACCATGACAGTCCGATATTTTTCCAGTCTGCAAGCACTGCCATCACGGACAGCGCAAAAAAAGCGGTATAGATAAGCATGAATGCCGCCGCTGCCTGCCATATTCTAAATGTAACCAGATTAAATACTGCCGCCACGGACAAGGTTCCGATGTATGCATACACAAGCCATAGTGACAATATATAATAATTATCGATAAAAGCCCTCACCCCGCGGCGTTTTAGAAGCTTGCGACAGTAGAGCCTGTCTGCAGCCACCATTCCTGTCATCCAGCGTGTTCTGCGCTTATTGGTGTCCGTATGCGATGGTGTCTCCTCAAGATACAGCTTCGCAAATGAATAGTGAAAGGTCTTTATCCCCTTGCACGCACAGTCGCGCTGCAGCTCCATGTCCTCCGTGAGCGTCTGTCTGTAAATCCAGCCGCCCCACTCCTCAACCAGATCTCCTCTTATAAGTATTCCCGTTGTTATCGGCATAGTGGTGAGCCCGAGCGCGCTCTTGTACCTGTTCCCGAGCTCATCTATAATCGGCCATACCAGACCATTCTGACAGGTTATGGCATTTACCACTTTTTCTGAAGCGCTGTTTAAATAACCCATGCTATAATTTCCGACCAGCTTCCGCCCCGTTATCACCTGCGCCCCGCTTGCAAGCGCATCGTTCATATTTGCCAGGAAATCCACATCAAGCCGGCAGTCCGCATCGACGATTATATAACCATCATACTTCTTTCCCGCTGCCAGAATATGCCTTATACAGTAATCAAGACAGTCACCCTTGCTCTTCTGCGCCTCATCGACATACACCTTCGCACCAATCTCCCGCGCATAGCCAATCACCTCGTCGCGTGGATTTTTAACAACCACGTAGGTGTCGAACAGACTATAATCCGCACTATAGCTCTGCTCCTCTATGCTCTTAAAAAGCGGCAGCACCGCCCTGCCCTCATCGCGCGCCGGAACAATGAGCGCAAAGCGGTGCTTCCTCCCACACTTCAAGCTTTTCTGCGGAAAAATCCACCAAAACCAACCAATCAGCCGCGGAAAATACAGTACCAGAAATATTATTGTAATAAAAATCAAAAAATTGTTTTCCATATATTATCCCCTTTTTAATCAGCTGCACTGCAAAATTTACATGCATATAAATGTTTTAAATATATTATCTAACATACAAATAAATTTGATTTCTCTGCCTCCCATAATCTATATATACCTAATCGCTACTATGTTGGAGACAGAACATGCTCTGTAAACTTAGCGTGTTTAACGTATTATATTTTTTATCTTCTCATACTGCTCTAATATCTCATCGTGCGCATGAAGCTTATATATACTGTGCAGCTTCTCAATCTCCCAAGGTTTCACATTTACTGTGTGAATATACGGAAATATTCGGAGAGATTTGCAGAAATGCTGCAGCACGGTGTTTGGTCTATAACGCTTCTGCTCATTATATTTTTCGGGGAGAAAGAGCTTATTTTTACATACGCGGTTCAGCGCGGTCTGGTCTGGAAAGAACATTTTTCTCTCGCGGCACATTTTTCTCGCATTTTTAAATAAACCATTTTCACGACATCGCGGCATATTAAAAAGCAGCACGCCCGTGTTCATGTAATTATATTCAATAAACCATTTCCCGAGAAAATCCCTCACACCGGCTATCTCAAAATCAGATATACCCATGTTGTAAAGCGGCTCTATATCATCGCAGGCGACCACATCCGCGTCGAGGTAGAGGAGCCTGTTCACAAGAATGTCGTCCGCATACAGCCGCAGCATGGAATACGGCGTGTATACCGTGTCCTTATTGACCCAGCCGGCAAGCTCATTTTTAAAATCTTGCGTTTTATCAATCAGCAAAACATGACTTTGCGGGCACACACCCGTCACAATATTCTCGATAATTCTCGCCTGCTGCCAGCATATCGGTGTGTAGTCCTCGCGCATATTTTCAAGCCCTGCGGTAAAAATGTAAATATTTAACTCGCCCTTATAATATTTTGTTATGGAAAGAACAGCTATCAGTATGCCGTCAAAGGCGCGTGAATTGCCGCAGAACAGGATATTCATGGGAGCCTCCTTAGATTAATAATTCAATCCGTTATCCACAGTCCGCTTTGTTGCCTGACAATAGTAAAATCACTTATTCTTAATATATTCTACTTTCTCATAGGTGGAATTTTCACTGCGTGCCGTCATGGCATCGTGCACTTGATTTCGCAATTTCACGGCAGCTTGTCTTGGGTTTATTGTGGTGTCCGGATAGAAAGGTCCGTCGATATATACTGTGATTTTTGTCCTGAAAAGGTGTTTTTGATAGGCTATGGTAAAAGAAAATGCAGGGCGGTCATATATTACCGGATAACGGAATGAGCTCTCGCTAAAAGGACGAATTTTCGTGTAATAAGGCCAGATATGTGCCTCGGGGTAAATATATATCGGGTGTCCCATGCTGATGTGGTTCTCCAGCTCACCAAGAAAGTTTTTCATTCCTCCAAGTCTGTTGGGAATCGGAAAAGCCCCCAGCATCTCCATGATATTCTTCGTTCCGTAGAGCGACACATTGTCCGGGTGTGCCAGTATAACAGCCTTCCGCGGAAAGCTTATGCAGGCTGGAATGTAGCCATCCCCCGGAACCTGGGTATGATTTCCATAAAAAAATGCCGACCTGCACCTGCCATCACCGCCATCCCGTAGTCCGCACAGCTTATCTTTCCCCTCTATCCTCATGCAGAACCGCAGCTTCATGTATATAAAGGCAACAGGAGTCATTATTATGTGATACAGCACCCATGCAGCCACCTTCCACAGCCTTCCGTGGCTGTAGCGGTAATTTTCATCGACAGTTATCGTGTTCCTCTTTATGCCGGAAAATTCATCCTCCAGCTCATTGTCATAGTAATATACTTTTCTGTACTTCATGGTGGATATTATTTACATAAAAAATTAAATTTATTCTATATGTCTGACGACATTCTTTGATTTACAAAATGCATAAGTTAAATCATTTTTTCGTTCATTATATTCCTTTGGCAATTTGCCCGACTATGACTGACAAATTGATGCAAACTAATATTTACAATCCCCCTCAAAAAAAATATAATAATACATGTCAAAAACTAATATCACAAACACAAGGAGCTCCCATGAATAAATCCTTCACCAAAAAAATAACCAAAAAAAATATTTTTTACATAATTCTCATCTGTTTCATCCTATCGGTCATACCGCTGTATGTAATCGGCATGTTCGCGCACCCGAGCGTCGACGACTATTACTATGGCACGGAGACTGTGCAGGTGTGGAATGAGACCCACTCCATCGCATCGGTTGTAAAATGCTCCTTCGACGAGATGATTAACACCTACAATATATGGCAGGGCAATTTTTCAGCAATCTTCCTCATGCGCCTGCAGCCTGGAATATTCGGTGAGCAATACTATTTTATTGCGCCGCTTATACTTCTCAGCGCGTATATGGGCTTTTCGATTTTCTTTTTTTACACTGCGCTGAAAAAAATATTCAAGGCGGACAGCTACCTTGCCGCGACTGTGGGAATCTGCCTCACCTTCGTGTCAATGCAGCTGTGCACGACACCGAGCGATTCATTTTACTGGTATAACGGTGCTATATATTATACATTTTTTTACAGTCTCATGCTGTTTCTCTTTGCGCTTCTTATAAGAATGAGAACCGCCAAAGCTGCCGGCACGATTATCCTCACTGCAATAAGCTCTGTATCTGCCTTTCTTATCGGTGGAAGCAACTACGCAGCTGCACTTTTCATGTGCATTATTCTGGCTTTGAGTGCGGGTGCCGCAGTTTATTTTGTAATACTTAGGAAAAATAAGGTCATCCGTCCTTACCATATGGCGGCATACCTCATCGTCGCAGCCGCAGCCATGGCAGGACTTTTTATAAGCATGGCGGCACCGGGAAACGCTCTGCGCCAGCAATCCGTGGGCGGAAGCACCGGCATTGTAAAGACCTTCGTCTACACCTTTGCATTCGGCGGTTACAGCATCGCCAAAGTGTTGAATGCTCCATGCCTTATATTTTTTATATGCATGATTCCGGTATTTTACCGCATAGCAAGGCGCAGCGGCTTCACCTACAGATATCCGCTCCTCGTCGCAGTGTTCACCTTCGGTCTGTACTGCTCAATGGGAACGCCTGTATTCTACGCGCAGGGGCTGCGCATGCCGTACAGAATGATGAACATTATATTTTTTGCCGCGTATGTTCTCATCACTTTTAATCTTATATATTTTCTGGGATGGATTGGGAATAAGACAAAAACAGAAAAAAGACATATATTCCTTGATGACATCGTTAATAATTTTTTTGAAAAAATAAAAGCAAGCCGCAAAAACACCCTCCTCGCGCTTGCCATAAGTCTCTGTGCCTTTGTAATCGCCTGCATAGGCTGTATAGAGGTCGGTGAGACGGAATATAAGAGCGGTGACGCAGGCTTCAGCCATCTTCCACTGTCCGCCGCCGCAACACTCTCACTCATAAACGGCGATGCCAAAACCTATGACTGCGAACTGACTGCCCGCGATGAATACCTAAGAAGCACAGGCGATGACGAACAGTTCGTGACTGTTCCCGCTCTGTCGAAGCGCCCTGCTCCGATATACCACTCCGACATAACCGATGACCCCGGCGACTGGCACAATGCACATGTCGCCATGTATTACCGGAAGGAATGTATATGGACGGAGTGATAAATTGTTAATAACTCTTAAACCTTGGCTTAACAGTGATAAGGAAGTAATTCTTATTTTTACTGTTGGCTGACAGATTCGGGTGTGCAGGGCAACCGTAAGGCTGCAAAAGCTGTCTGTT
>QWCY01001960.1_pt1 | contig 69333 bp, 52 predicted proteins | sample 1972631 | NCBI WGS metagenome assembly QWCY01 (sample SAMN09866696, study PRJNA288562) | Human gut metagenome isolate pre1_stool, whole genome shotgun sequencing... | isolation source: gut | host: Homo sapiens | place: USA: California
TAGTCGCAGTTAGTCATTAGCTTGCCGGAACGTTGCGACGCGCGGCGGTGAATATACATTGTGAAATCGCGTCCGGGATAACGACCAACACATTAAATAGCAATCGTAAAAGTTTTCGAAAAAATTTAAAAAAATTATAAAATTCCTATTGACTTTTGTCCTACACTTGATATATAATACATCTTGCGTTGAGGAAATAACAAATCAACGAAATAGGAAATGCGCCTTTAGCTCAGTTGGTAGAGCACCTGACTCTTAATCAGGGTGTCCAGGGTTCGAACCCCTGAAGGCGCACTGAAAGCACTGTTTTTGCGGACAAAGCGATTGCCGCGGGGACGGTGTTTTTTTGTGCCCTTAAAGCCAGTAAAATCAACTCTTGCCGCTTCACATCCTTCTCTAATCAATCTCTCCAATCGTTCCGACTCCAGTTCCAATACCTGTCCACCCATAATCTCACCAATTCCTTTCTTCACCCGGGGGGATGCCTTGAAAATATAATCTGCAATTCTGTCAATCAATTCAATCAGATCTCGATAGTGTTTCTCTTTTCCCACATCCAGAAGTTCTTTCTCCAGTCTTTCCCCGATAAGTCTATATTCCTCCATCAATTGCTGAAATATGCTATCGTCTTCATCAATTTCTTTAACTCGGAAAACTCCGATATTTATCTTTTGTAAAGTAAAAAATCCCTTCCTCCTTATGCCCTATTTTGCATGAATACATTTTATTTTTCTATCCCAATTTTTCAGAAACCTAGAGCGTGTTTGAAAAATATTACTTTAAGCTTGAATCTCTTAAATAAAACCAATATACTCATATTAGAATTTTTCTGTATCGTCCAAGAGGTCGAAGCTGCTTCTGCAAAAATGAACAAACTTCAGGTTATACAAAAAATTAAGGAAGATCAGAAAACAAAGGAGGAGAAGAAATGCTTGAAAAAGGAAAAAAATTTTTAAACATCTGCTTAAGCACGTTCCTGTTGCTGTCAATAATATTCCTGTTCAGTGTACAGAATGTAAAAGCAGAGGAAGAAACGGATACGATCAATCCAGATGAAATCCAGATGTCAGTAGACAGCCTGCTCACAGGCATCAGCTCCAAAGGATTTCATCCAAGCAAAAGAAACTATCTTTCCATTCGTGCTGGAGTATCATTTAACACCGAACAGGACCTTGAGGGCACAGCCATCAATGTACGTCTTAGGATTCTAAACAAATCTGGTAAATATGTTTATGAAAAAACATACAAAAACATTGGCGGAACAAATTTCTGGGGCGATCCGGTCACTTCTTTTGAACATAAAACCATTCGCCTTGACTGGAACGGAAAACCCTCAAAAGGAAATGAAGCTGGGAAAAAGCCCACAGCCTACGCATCAAATGGCACTTACAAAGTTGAGCTTTTCTATTATGTAGAAAAAGACCAGATCTGCATAAAATCTGTCACCAAAACCAAAAGTTTTAAAGTATCTTCCAAAGCCCCATCCGGAAGCAAAGGTCTCGCAGCTTCCACCACAATTCCAGAATACACCGGAGTCGATACTGTAGACTACATGGCAGAAAAAATGATCCAGTCAGCCAAAATAAAGCTCACTATGAGCCAGGATGAAAAAGTTCGACGTATCTACCACTGGATGACTGTAAACTTCAAGCATAAACACGCCGATGAATTTGTAAAAGCCAAAAATTACTACGATCTCACCAGCACCAAAGCCCAGAAGCGGATTAAAAACTACAAGAAAAAGACTCTCCAGAACTACCAAAACGGCAAACTTATTTTCGGTGGCTCCTCCTGGTCATCCTTTATGGCTCCTTATATGCAGAAACGCGGCGGAGTCTGCAGCGACCAGGCCGCAATCTTTGTCATCCTCTGCAACCACGTAGGCGTAGATGCCGGTGTCTGCAACGGCTACTATAAGAATCTGGATGGCACCAGAGCCGGCCACAGTTGGAACTATGCCATCGTAGATGGTAAAAAATATTACTACGATGTAGACGTAGAAATCCAGAACTACAGTAAAGGTCAGGGCGATTACTACTGGTATAAAAAAACCTTAAAACAGGCAAAGAAAAATCATATCTTCCAGTAACGCCAAAATAATATCAAAAACATTATAAAGAAAGCCCTTTGCAGAGGAAATTTTCTCCGCAAAGGGCTTCTTAATATAATTCCATATTTTACCAGAATCTCATTGTAACTTCTCTATAGTTTTTCGGAGCTTCAGACAAAATATGCCCTGTAATGAACAATTTATTTTGTCAGACATTTTATGTTTTTTATCTCTAATTGTAATATTTTCCGCGAATATTCTATAATATTTTGATTTTGTAAAAGTCAATACCTTTTTGCCGATTTCTGTCGAATTTTACATTTTCATAACAATAACCAAAACATTTGTTTCGATTCCCATTATGTAAATCAACTCATCCACATGCTTTTCCATGTGGATAATGTGGATAACTTTGTGCATAACTTGATTTTTCAACATTTTTTCATATTTTTGAAAGTGGAAAACTTTCTACCTATTAATTCACCTATCCACATTTTTTTTAAGTCTTTGTGCAATCTGCTAATTTCAACACTTTTCGACATTTTCCCTTGCAAAATATCGTATTTACAATACCTTACAAAATACACACAAATCAATTTTATTCTCTCACCATTCCCCTTTGTATTGTGGCATGGTTACCGTTCGCAACCTTCACAGTAACAAGCTTCGCAATGCACAAAAATCATGCTTTGCATGATTTCGCGCCGCAATTCTCGGGTTTTCTGCGAACCTTGTTCAAAAAAGCACCTCGCGGAATGTTATCAGCGAATAACAACGTGGCAGACTCCCGTCACTGTACAAAAAGGCCGGGGAAACCTTCCCCGGCTGTAAATGTCAGAACAGGATAACCGGATTTCATATCCGTTTTATCAAATGCTCCGCTCCCTCACTCTTATTCACTAAAGAAGCCGTCCGCTTCAATGTAAGTTCCTACTCCCACAGGCGCCTCATAATCATAGTTGGAAATCTTGATTCCAGACGCAGATGTACTTGCATGGATAATCTGTCCAGTTCCAATGTACAGTGCCACATGGCTGATTCCGCTTCCATAGAAAATCAGATCTCCTGGCTCCAGATCTTCCACGCTTTTTTTCGCTGATTGATTATACTGATCTGCTGCTACTCTGGGCAGTGAATAGCCAAACTGTGCAAACACAGACATTACAAACCCGGAACAGTCTGCTCCGTTTGTCAGACTTGTCCCACCGTAAACATAAGGATTTCCCTCAAACTGCAGCGCAAAATCCACGATTTGCTGACGAAGCTCTTCCTCAGAAAGTACCTCCTCTGCCTCTGCAGTCTCTGTCATCCCAGCTACAAATGCCTCGCCCGCCTTTTCCACAGCAGCCTTAGTCGCTGCAAACGCAGTCTGTGGAAAAATCATCTGAGAACAGACCGTTATACACATTGTCATTCCGCAGATCAGTTTTTTCATTTTATTTTTTAACATTCATACACCTCTCAATTTATATAAAATCGCCCTTCAAAATGTTACATTTATATTAAGCATATGTAACAATTACGCATAATATCACAACAATCTGTTACCGTCAATTTTGCTCCCACAAATAAAAAAATCGCCTTTTCCGTGAAATCCAACAACTTCCCCATGACATCCCCAACTAATTTCGTCATTCCCGTCAGTCTTGTACACAAAATACACATAATCTTAAAGCCATGGAACCAAATATTTCGCATACTACACTGAAATTCTCAATAATATAGTAGAAATCCCCCAGAGCAGAGGGCATCCTATGTCAAACAGACCAAAATTCACCGCCGCTATTCTGGCTTTTTTTCTTATTATCTGCTTCACTTTTTCCTGGCTTTCCAGTCATGTTTTCTCCGAAAATGCCCGCTTCGAAAACTTCGCGGAGTCCATATTTGAAAAAGAGGTTTCCGGCAATGCCCTGAATCTTCATTATTCCCTGGCTTATCCTGAAAAACAGGGCATCCCACGCCCCCGCGCTACCCTTGGCACAATACATCCCAACAATGAAAAAGCCACTGCCCAGTGTCAGGAATATGTAAAAAAGCTGAAAAAATTTTCCCAGTCAAAGCTCAGTACTTCCAATCGCCTGACCCTTGATCTGCTCCTCCTTTACTACCACACCGAAGCCTCTCTGGGCGACAATTATCTTTTGGAAGAGCCGCTCAGCCCAAGCCTCGGGATCCAGGCGCAGCTGCCTGTACTGCTGGCCGAATACTCCTTCTACACCAATCAGGACATCACCGACTACCTGAATCTGCTCTGCAGCACAAAAGAATATTTCCAGAGCATTCTCGCCTTTGAACAGACAAAATCTGATGCCGGTTTTTTTATGTGCGACGAAACCCTGGAACGCATTCAGGACCAATGCCGTGCTTTTATTCAAAACCCGGATTCCAATTATATGCTGGAAATTTTTTCACAGAAACTAAAAGCCTATGGAAAGCTTTCCGAAAAGGACCAGGAACAGCTGAACCTAACCCATAAACAGATTCTGAAGGAAAAGGTTCTCCCCGCATATCAAACGCTGATAGAAGGTCTGGAGCAACTTCAGGGAACAGGCAAAAATACCGGAGGACTGGTCAATTTTTCCGGTGGAAAGGAATATTACCAATATCTTCTAAAAAGCCAGGTGGGAATCTACATACCTGTGGAAAAACTGGAAAAGCGCCTCACCCAGCAGCTTTCCACCGATTCTCAGGAAATTTCAGAACTTTTGAAACAGCATCCACAACTTCTCACATTGCTAAATGAGAAAATGGATTTGCCAGATATGGAGCCCACACGGGTCATGGAGCTTCTGGAAAAATATATTCAGCAGGATTTCCCCTCCACTGCTTCTGTAGATTTCGAAATCCGGTCTGTACATAAATCCATGGAAGAATTTCTCAGCCCGGCGTTTTACCTGACACCGCCAATGGACACAGGAGCGCCAAATGTTATTTACATCAATCATGGACGGCAAATTTCCAATCTGGAGCTTTTTACCACGCTGGCGCACGAAGGCTTCCCCGGTCATCTTTACCAGACCGTTTATTTCGGACGACAAAGTCCATCCCATATCCGGTATCTCATCGATTACAGCGGTTACGTGGAAGGCTGGGCCACTTATGTGGAAAGTTACGCGTATGATTATGCCGCAGATTATCTGTCTGCCGGCACCTTATCCTCACAGGAAGCTTCTGCTTGCACGCGACTTTCCTGGCTGAACCGCAGCGTGAATCTGTGCATTTCCTCCCTACTGGATGTGGGAATCCATTACCACGGCTGGACTCCTGCGCAAGCCGCCCGCTTCCTGAATCTTTTCGGAATCCGTGATGCTGCTGTCACGGCCGAGATTTACCGATATATCACCGAAACACCTGCTAATTATCTGAAATACTATGTGGGATATCTGAATTTTCTGGATCTGAAAGAAGAACAGCAATCCCTCCTTGGCGAAAACTTTGATCTGAAAAGTTTTCATCAGAAGATACTGGAAATCGGCCCTGTGCAGTTTCCGGTTTTACAAAAATACATGAACGAGAAATTATGATTGCCTCTGAAGCTGCAGTATTTTCGCCCGGCTTCTGCCTGCCAGATCCACGCACAATATTACCCGAAAATTCCCGAAATGCTGTAACATTTTTTTAAATATTTATGTAATAACTTCTTTCTTTGAGCACAATAATTTGCTATAATGAACTCACATTGAAAATATGCAGGAGCAATCTGATTTTCTGATCCTGCTGGTCATATTTTCCTACATTAGAGAAGGGCAAAATCATGAAAAAACGAGATAATCTCCCATTAAATTATAAAGAACGACTGAATTCCAGAACCAGCTTTCTGGTATCCGTCGCGGTTCTGGTGGTTCTCTGCCTGGTGTTTAACCAGATGGACTACACCATGATCCGCCAGCCAGCTGCCCAGGCGAAAAAGGCAGCTGACTTACAAAAACAGAAGGAAGAAGAGGCAGCTGCCACCACCCAGGAAGTCACTACAGCCACAGTTCTTGCAGTTGGGGATAACCTGGTTCAGCCAAGTCTTCTTGCATCCGGTCAGTCAGAAACCGGCGCCTGGAATTATGACAGTGTTTATGCTAATCTGAAATCCGATATACAGGCTGCCGACATTGCTATGGTCAATCAGGAAACACCTTTCACCACAGACCACAGCGCAGTCAGCGGTACCGCGCCTTACGCCACTCCTACAGAGGTTGGCGACGCACTTATAAATGCCGGATTTAATGTAATCACATCTGCCACAGCACTGATCGATGACAATGGTTCTTCCATGATCAACGAAACTTTAAATTACTGGGAAACCAGCCATCCGGATGTCACTCTGGTTGGTATTCATAAGAGCCAGACCAGTACAAATACAGCGAAAATTGTAGAGATAAACGGAATCAAAATTGCATTCCTTGACTATACTTTCCCGGCATATGGAAGCCAGTCCGGAATCTCCGATAGTTCTGACACTTCCGGAGACTCCACAGGATCCGATAGCTCCACAGACAGCACGGACAGCTCTGCTTCTGATAACTCAGCAGGTGGTACCGACGGCTCAACAGACGGTACTGACAGTTCTGCTTCCGATAATTCAGCAGACACCACCGGAAGTTCAGCCAGCTCCGGAAGCGCAGCTACATCATCTTCCAGCAAAGGCTCCATGATTGACACATTCAATACTGCCGATGTTGCAGCCGCCATCAAACAGGCCAAAGCTTCCGCAGACTGTGTGATTTTCTCTGCAAACTGGGGCAAGACCGAAGAACCAATGCCTACCGAATACGAAAAAGAATGGGCCAACTTCCTTATGGAGCAAGGTGTTGACGTTGTGATCGGAACCAATCCGAATGTGCTCCAGCCATATGGCTACCTTACAGATGACTCTGGCCACAACATGCTGATCTACTACTCCCTTGGCAACTTTGTTACCGGTCAGGAAACACTGAAGCAGCTTCTTGGCGGAATGGCAGCCTTTACCATTCAGAAGACCGTAGACGGCGATCAGACCAGCATCCAGATCCAAGATGCCACACTGACACCGCTGGTTATGCATTACAGCTACGATACCCTGGAATATGCACCATATAAGCTGGACGATTATACAGACGCTCTAGCATCTGCACACAGCGTCCGCCAGTCCATCGGAGATGAGTTTTCCCTGGAAAACCTTCAGACAAAATATGATGAAATCATGTCCATGAACGTCACACCATCTACTAAGACGGATCTTCTGGATGTCACATTTGATTCCGATGGAAATATGCTGGATTCCAACGGAAATTACGTGGAGGATAACGATTCCATCACATCATCCTGGTACTATCAGACACTTGCCACCCAAAGCAGTTCCAGTTCTGACGGCTCTGGATCAGGCAATTCCGGATCAGACAGCTCAGACGCATCTGATGACAATTCAGAAGGTTAAATGTGCCCCATACCAGGTTCAATATTACTAATGACAAAATCTGCAGTACTATAATATATAGGCTGCAGATTTTTGTTCTTCCGGCATTCCAAACATTTTTTTGTCATCAAATGGCTGGTATACAATTCCTATTTACTGCAAATCAGATAGTATCTATGTCTTATTGTCACGAAAACCAGTCATTTATCACATATAGGTTGTTTTTTCAGACAAAATCAGATAAAATTTATAGTAGAGTAGTAACGATTCCGCACATTCACAGTGATATCCTTCTGGATACACAGAAATCATGTTTTATACGATTTCGCGCCGCATTTCTCGTTTTTTTCTGTGAACTTCGTTCACAAAAACACCTCGCGGAATAATGTCTGCTGAATCGTTATGTAGAATAATTAATAAAATTATTTTCGGACAATGACTGTACAAATTAACGAAACCACTATGTCTGCTCACACAGGCACCACCAGATATGAAATCCATGGTTTCTGCGCTAATGCGCTCCGGCTATTGGCATCAGGCGGCATTCGTTTACATAATTTTTCCAGTCATCGGCCGGTCAAAAAGAAAGGAGTTACAATATGGGACTTATTAAAGCAGCACTTGGCGCCGCAGGCGGTACACTTGCAGATCAGTGGAAAGAATTTTTCTACTGTGATGCCATCGACAATGACATTCTGGCAGTAAAAGGTCAGAAACGCACATCCAAACGTTCCTCCAATACCAAGGGAAGCGACAACATTATCACCACCGGATCCGGAATCGCAGTCGCAGACGGACAGTGTATGATGATCGTAGAGCAGGGCAAGATCGTTGATATCTGCGCGGAACCAGGCGAATACACCTACGATGCTTCTACCGAGCCAAGTATTTTCTCCGGAAATCTGGGCGACGCCATCATGAACACTTTCCACACCATTGGCAAGCGTTTCACTTTCGGCGGTGACACAGGCAAAGACCAGCGTGTTTACTATTTCAATACCAAAGAACTAGTGGACAATAAATTCGGAACTCCAAACCCGATTCCATTCCGTGTTGTAGACCAGAACATCGGACTGGACATTGATGTTTCTGTCCGCTGCAGCGGTGTTTATTCCTACCGCATTGCAGATCCGCTTCTCTTCTATTCCAACGTCTGCGGAAACTTTGAACAGCAGTACGACAGAGAGCAGATCGAGGGACAGCTGAAAACAGAATTTATCTCAGCTCTTCAGCCGGCATTTGCCAGCATTTCCCAGCAGGGAATCCGTCCAAGCGCACTTCCGGCTCATGCACTGGAACTCTGTGATGCCATGAATCAGGCTCTCACCCAGAAATGGAGTCAGCTTCGTGGTCTCGTGATCGTATCTGTTGCCATGAATCCGATCACTCTTCCTGAGGAAGATGCCCAGATGATCAAAGAAGCTCAGCGTATGGCTATCCTCCGCAATCCTGCCATGGCAGCCGCTACTCTTGCAGGAGCACAGGCAGACGCCATGAAGACAGCAGCAGGCAACGCTGGCGGTGCCATGACCGGTTTCATGGGCATGAATATGGCAGGCATGACTGGCGGTTTTAACGCACAGAATCTTTACGCTATGGGACAGCAGCAGGCAGCTCAGGCACAGCAGATGGCACAACCACAGCCAAATCCGGCCGTATCCCAGGCTCAGGCAGGCGGTTCTGCTCCGGCAGCTGACCAGTGGAAATGCTCCTGCGGTGCTATGGTTTCCGGTAATTTCTGCCCGGAATGCGGTGCGAAAAAGCCTCCGGCACCTGCAGCAAATGCAAGCTGGACCTGTTCCTGCGGCGCTGTAAATACAGGCAAGTTCTGCACCAACTGCGGTTCCCCGAAACCGGCTATGAAGCCTCGGTACCGCTGTGACAAGTGCGGCTGGGAACCGGAAGATCCAACCAATCCGCCGAAATTCTGTCCGAACTGTGGCGATCCATTTAATGAAAACGATACCCAGTAAAAAAGCAGCATAAAAGGAGATGAACTATGTCCGATTTACTTGAATATAAATGCCCCTGCTGCGGCGGAGCAATCGAATTCAACAGTACGCTCCAGAAGATGAAATGTCCTTACTGCGACACTGAATTTGATATGGAAACCGTCAAAGAATTTAACGAAGCAGCAGCTAACCAGCAATCTGATGAATTGAACTGGGAGAGTGCTTCAGACAACTCCTGGAAGGAAGATGAAGCCAGCGGAATGTCCGTTTACATATGCCAGTCCTGCGGCGGAGAAATCGTTGCCGATGAAAGCACAGGTGCTTCCTCCTGCCCATTCTGCGGCAATCCGGTAGTAATGTCCGGCAAATTTTCCGGTACCCTGCGTCCGGATTTTATCATTCCGTTTAAGCTGGACAAAAAGGCAGCCAAAGAAGGTCTGACCAAACATCTTCACGGCAAGATCCTTTTACCCAAAGTATTTAAAAAGGAAAATCACATTGACGAGATCAAAGGTGTTTATGTGCCTTTCTGGCTTTTTGACACCGACGCCTCTGCAGATATCCGCTATCATGCCACCAAGACCCGTTTCTGGAGTGACAGCGACTATGATTATACGGAAACCAGCCATTACTCTGTTTTCCGGGCTGGAAACATCGGGTTCGACCAGATTCCGGTAGACGGTTCTTCCAAAATTGACAATGATTTAACAGAGTCTCTGGAGCCTTATGTAATTTCCGAGGCTGTGGACTTTGCCACTCCTTACCTGGCAGGATACGTTGCGGACAAATATGATGTATCCGCAGAAGAATCTGCTGAGCGCGCTAACCAGCGTGTGAGAAAAGCCGCTGAGGATGCTTTTCGCGATACGGTCATCGGTTATGACAGCGTTACCCCTGAAGATACCCGTATTCAGTTAAAAGGCGGTAAAACCCACTATGCCCTTTTCCCGGTATGGCTTCTTTCCACCACCTGGAAGGGCAACCACTATCTGTTCGGCATGAACGGACAGACTGGTAAATTTGTAGGAAATCTGCCTGTAGATAAAGGTATTTTCACTAAATGGTTCCTTGGACTTACTGCAGGTTTTTCCGTTGCTGCTTACGCCATTGCATGGCTGATTCACACATTTTGTTAAGGAGGAACATGCCATGAAAAAACAATCATTTGGAATTATTCTGGCGGCAGTGCTGGGAGCAGGAAGCCTTTTCAGTGCAGTTATTCCAGGCACAGATGCGCTTTTTAATGCTGCTTTGCCAGGTACGGGAGCTGTTACGGTACAGGCCGCAGCTTCCAACAGCTTTGGCGGATCCGACAGCGAGGAAGATGACTCTTATCAGGACTTTGCAGCCTCCGAATTTTCCCTTGTCCTGGACGAGGCAGATCTTCTCACAGATGAGGAAGAATCCCAGCTTCTGGATAAGCTGGAAGCCATCACCGGGGAATACAACCTGGAAGTGGCAGTTGCCACAGTAGAGTCTAAAGAAGGCAATGAGATGAACTTCTTTACAGACCATTTCTTCGATGAGAATGGATACGGAACCGGCGAAAACCACGACGGAATCCTGTTCATGGTCAGCATTGGCGACCGTGAATGGCACATTACCACCCACGGATATGGTATGACTGCGTTTAACGATGACGGACTTGCTTATCTGAAGGAAAATGTAGAGCCTCTGTTAAAGGATGAAAACTTCTACGGCGCTTTCGATACCTACGCAGATCTGTGTCAGGATCTGTTGGAAATGGCTGCTAACGGGGAGCCTTATACAGAGCCCTTTTCTCCCATATGGATTCTCATTTCCCTGGGAATCGGTCTTGTGCTTGCGTTTCTGTGCACCATGGGCATGAGAGCCCAGCTGAAAAGCGTACGGACACAGGACAGCGCAGTGGATTATGTGCGCCAGGGAAGTATGGCACTGACAAGATCAAACGATATTTTCCTGTATCACACAGTTACCAAAACAGCGAAACCGAAGGATAGTGACAGTTCCTCCGGCGGCTCAGACAGCGATCACGGAGGTACAGGCGGAAGCTTCTAAAAAGATTCCTTCTTGCAGAATTGCACTGCGGCAGGTCGCCTCGAACGACACCTCCCCTTCCGCCGCAGTGCGATTCTGCCTGGTAATAGGAAATTCCAACAGCATTTCCTATTACAACATAAAAAAGAACTCGATTCATACATGGCAAATAAATGTACTTAGAGCCTCTTTGAAAAAGACTCCCGCATTTATTTACTTTGAATCGAGTTCTTTTTATATATCAGCTAAACAGACATTTCACCTTCCGGCAGCATCACCATATAGGAAAGCCAGCCGGATCAGTCGTCTTCCATCTCCTCTTTCTTCTTTGCAGTCTCAAACACATAGTCATTTCCCGGAAGAACGGCGTTCAGCAGGATTCCTACAATTGCAGCAAGTGCAAGTCCTGTAAGAGTAATATGTGCGCCTGCGATGGTAAATGTAAGTCCATCGGAAATGCCAAGACCACAAACCAGGATAACCGCTGTAATAACCAGGTTACGAGAACGTGTCAGGTCTACTTTGTTCTCAACTACATTACGGACACCAACAGCAGAGATCATTCCATAAAGAATAAAACTGATACCACCGATGATCGCAGACGGAAGGGAACTAATCACCTCAGCCATCTTCGGGATAAAGCTGAGGATAACTGCATAAATAGCAGCCAGACGGATTACCTTCGGGTCGTAAACACGGCTCAGAGCAAGAACACTGGTGTTCTCTCCGTAAGTTGTATTTGCAGGTCCACCGATCAGTGCTGACAGAGAGGTTGCAAGTCCGTCACCCAGAAGTGTACGGTGAAGCCCCGGGTCTTCGATGAAATTGCGGTCAACCGTTGCGGAAATAGCAGAAATATCGCCAATGTGCTCCATCATGGAAGCAATTGCGATCGGTGCCATTGCAAGGATTGCAGTAATGTTAAATTTGCAGAGGAAGAATTTCGGAACACCTACGATCGGCGCACTTGCTACTCCTGCAAAGCTGAGGATAGCACTTCCATCTGCGTTTGTCATACCCAAGGCATTCATGATCAGGGCAACCACATAAGAAACAACAATACCCATCAGAATCGGAATAATACGGAACATTCCAACGCCCCAGATGTTGAAGAAAATAACAGTTCCAAGTGCGATCAAAGCAAGGATCCAGTTCTGGGATGCGTTGCTGATTGCAGACGGTGCAAGGCTAAGACCAATACAGATAATAATCGGACCAGTTACAACCGGAGGCAGATAACGCATGACGCGCTTTACGCCAATTACCTTAACGATCATTGCAAGTACCAGATACAGAAGTCCTGCTACAAACACACCACCGCATGCATATGGAAGCTTCTCTCCATAAGACATGTTGGCAAAAATTCCGGTGTCAAGCTCTGCAACGGTGGCAAATCCGCCAAGAAATGCAAATGATGATCCTAGGAATGCAGGTACCTTCAGCTTAGTCAGTACATGGAACAGAAGTGTTCCAAATCCGGCACAGAACAGGGTTACCTGAATGGATAAGCCCTCGCCGTGAAAATAGTTGTTTACCAGGATCGGCACCAGAATGGTAGCGCCAAACATGGCGAACATATGCTGGAGCCCCAGAATCAGCATCTGTGGGATTCCCAGCTTTTTGGCATCATAAATGCCCTCAACTCTGAATTTCATAAATATAGTTCCTCCTTTTCCCTTAGAGCCTGTTCACAACCTGACTGGTAACGCACTTCACACTGCACAGAAATCATACATTCGCATGATTTCTTCCAATACGGTCTATACTGTGAACAGCAATCGTTACTGTTCACTGGTAACGTTCCGCGAGGCGTTTTTTGTGAACAAAGTTCACAGAAAACCCGAGAATTGCGGCGCGAAATCATGCGAATGCATGATCTGTTCACTGGTAACGTTCCGCGAGGTGTTTTTTGTGAACAAAGTTCACAGAAAACCCGAGAATTGCGGCGCGAAATCATGCGAATGCATGATTTCTGTGCATCGCGAAGCGTGTTACTGATCACGGAGTGAACAGTAACGATTGTTATTGCATAGGGCAATGGCAACTTTATCACACTACGGAGGTTTTTATCATGTCAAATTTTTCAGATATGGACAATGTTTTTATTATGGATCACCCGCTGATCCAGCATAAGATTTCCATTCTTCGTAATAAGGAGACCGGAACAAACGAATTCCGCAAACTTATTGAGGAGATTGCAGTTCTTATGGGTTTTGAAGCTCTTCGCGATCTTCCTCTTGAGGATGTTGAAGTTGAGACTCCTATTGAGACTTGCAGAACTCCTATGATTTCTGGTAAGAAGCTTGCTGTTGTTCCTGTACTTCGTGCAGGTCTGGGTATGGTAAATGGTATCACCACTCTGGTTCCGTCTGCCAAGATCGGTCATATTGGTCTTTACCGTGACCCGGTTACTCATGAGCCTCATGAGTACTATTGTAAGCTTCCGGATCCTATCGACCAGCGTCTCATCGTTATGGTTGACCCCATGCTTGCAACTGGCGGCTCTGCTATCTCCGCTGTTAACTTCATCAAACAACATGGTGGAAAGAGCATTAAATGTATGTTTGTTATCGCTGCTCCGGAAGGTCTGAAACGACTTCATGAGGTGCACCCGGATGTGCAGATCTATGTAGGACATCTGGACAGAGAACTGAACGACCGCGCTTATATCTGCCCGGGACTTGGCGATGCAGGCGACAGAATTTTTGGTACTAAATAGATTTTTGACCAGAGCATATTTGAAAAAGGCTGAATTCCGGAAATTATCTCATTTCCAGAATTCAGCCTTTTTTTGCCCGATCATGCTTTTTCCATCTTCGCCTTATACTCTACGCAAAGCATGGTAATATCATCAAACTGCGGTGCCTCTCCCACAAAAGCATCAATATCTTTTTTCACTTCAGGCAGAATTTCTGATGGTGTTCTGTCTTTTACACGATTCAGAACCTGCTCCAGACGCTCCATTCCATAAAGCTGATTTTCTACATTTGTAGCCTCAGTCACACCGTCTGTATACTGGAAGATCAAATCTCCCACATCCAGCGTCATACTGCCGGCTTTATAGTTCATATCTTCAAATCCAGCAAGGACAAAGCCTGGACAGATCTTATATGCCTCAAAACTGCCGCCTGCTTTACAGATAAATGGCATTTCATGTCCAGCATTTACGAAACAGAACTCTCCTGTCACCAGATCCAGCACACCTTCAAAAGCAGTGATAAACAAGCCTTCACTGTTTGCCTCACAAAGAAGATTATTTACAGTAGAGAAAACCTCCCCCAAATCTCTTCCTGGTGTAGTGTGATCCTTGATAAGCGTTTTTCCAATGACCATAAAGAGCGCAGCCGGAACACCTTTTCCGGATACATCGGCCATAACAATTGCCAGATGTGTCTCATCTACCATGAAGAAATCGTAAAAATCACCGCCAACTTCCTTTGCAGGTGTCATAGTTGCATAAATATCAAATTCCTTACGATCCGGAAAAGCCGGGAAAATACATGGCAGCATAGATGCCTGAATATTCCTGGCGATATCCAGCTCAGTGCCGATTCGCTCCTTCTCAGCAGTCACTTTGGACAAATTGGCAATATAATTTTCAAGCTCTTCCATCATAAAGTTGAAAGAGTCACTTAGTGCCTCGATCTCATCACCAGTTTTCATGGTAATTCTCTGATTCTCAAACTTTCTGCTCTCCGTAATCTCCTGAGTAAAATCAGCCAGCCTGCTGATCGGTCTGGTGATTGTCTTTCGCACAAAGACAATATATGCAACCATCGTCACTGCGATAATGCAAAAAGAAATCAGCAGCATATTGATAAGAAAAGAATTCAGATATTTCCTGACCCCTTTCATATCCAGAATATACTGAATTTCTGCCAGAGCCTTTCCATTCTCGTCCAGAATCACCGAAATGCCCGTGTAATTATAGCCATAGCTGTTGTCCGTCACAAGCGGATGATCCACACCTTTATTCTGCCGATACTGGTTCCATATGGTAATATATTTCTCCATGTCAGCAGGATCATCAGGATTTGCAGCGTCAGTATACAAAATGTCACTTCCATAGGCGATCTGATTCGCAGGATCATCTCCCATTTCCTCAACCAGGGCATCTATGTAGAAATGAACACTGTCTTCATCCGGAACAACCAGAGACAGATATGTAACATCGCCGTCCTTTTTCAGCTTGTCAAACAACGTAACCATTTCCGAATATTCTTCTGTCTTGTCCCCGCCTTCTGCCAGGATTTTCTTCACATCCGAAACCGACATCATATCTGCAATACTATTGCTGTTCGTCATTACCCTCTGTGCATATAGATTTTCCAGATAGGATCTGGAGCTTCTATAGCTGAAAAGAGAAATGGCAATGGTAAGGATTACACCGATCACGCCAAGTGAAAGGATAAATTTAGGAAGAAGTTTTATTTTCATTTGCAATTCCTTTCCTTAACTTTCTTAAAATAGACCTCTGCATCACACTTGCAGCGTCCTTTGCAATATGGACAATAAAGTTCTTTTTTATTATACCAGATCATCTTTGCAGAAAAAAGATGAACAAACCTGCATTCCTGAAGTGCCCTTTCCAGAGGAACTTTACCGCCTGCATTCCAGCAGATGATAAACACTTCCCCTATGCCCTTCTCCGCAAACTGCCTCAACGCATACTTCATAAGCCAAACTGCCAGTCCCTGTCTGCGAAATGCTTCTTTTATTCCTACAGACTGGATTTTTCCAACAGGTGCCAAAGTATCCTGCTGGCATACCTGTTGGATTTTCTGTTCCGTAAGCCTGGTATCCTCTGCAATCTGCTTCTCATTGGTAAGATAGTAATAAATATATCCTGCAAGTTCTCCTTCTGCAGTTCTCAGCAGCAGAAATGCTCGTTCACTGCTTCCAATGGCCTGCTCAAGTTCTTCTTTCTGATATAGATTTTCGCCTACGCACCGGTCCATAAGCTGCAGTGTTTCTTCAATATCCTCTTTTTCCAATGAACACAGACAAAATTCTCTGCCAGAAGCCCCAAGCCAGCCTGTCTTTTGTGTCATAAACTTCCCCTCTCACAGGACAAAATCTGCATGCCCATTGTAATCTCCGATTCCTCACTCAGAATCAGCTGCTGAAGCTCTTCATAATTCTTCTTCAGCCAGTTCTGCCAGTCCTGATATTTTCTGTTATCCGGTTCTTCTGCCAGCAAGATTTCCACATCCTCGGGCAAATAGGAAAAAAAGGTCTGGAAAATATCTTCTTTTTGCTGCTGTTCGCCTTTGGCAGCGGAAATCCCCTTGCACCAGACATGGATATGATCGTATCCGCAGTTGGTCAGCCAGCCGGGAACGGCCTGGCCGGTTTCTCTTTTTCCTGCGTATTTGTCCTCTTTTAAGATATCCAGAAATTGTCCAAGAAGATTCTTTTCATCTGGAGCCAGAGTGGATATACGGTCATTGCTTTCTGTGATAAAAATCACTCCGCCTTTTTTCAAAAAATTCTTCAATGTGCGAAGCAGCTTTTCCCCATCATGCAAATGCATTAATACAAAAGAAAGACAGATCAGGTCAAATTCTCTGTCTTCCGGTTCTGCGCAGAGCTTCTGAAGATCCGCTGAAAACGAATCCCGATCCACATCCATCTGATAAAAAGAAAATTTAGTATTTCCGTACTGACTGTTGGCTCTTTCCACAAGCTGCTGATTATACTCCAGGCCAATCACTCTGGAAATCCTGTCATCTGAAAAGCGGTGAAAGGTTCTGGCTCCATCATTGCAGCCAATATCCAGAACAGAAAGTTCTGATTTCCCCTTAAAAAAATGCTCTAACGCAGGTTTCTCTGCCTGTGACAACAGCAAATTCTGTCTTCTCAGTCGTTCCCTCTCTTTTTCTTCCTGAAATACTAACTGACTTTGCACTACTTGTCTCCTTGTCCGTCAAAATTTACGCTCTGAATAATAACCGCTTCGCATTCTCTTCCGTCACTGCAATTACTTCTTCTGCAGTAATTCCCTTAATCTGCGCCAGGGCTTCTGCAACATAGGGCAGATTCAAGGAAGAATTTCTCCTGCCTCGATTGGGCTCCGGTGCCATGTAAGGGCAGTCCGTTTCCAGAACGATCTGGGACAGCGGCGCTATGGCAGCTACTTCTTTCAGCTTCTTTGCATTTTTGAAAGTAAGCACGCCGCCAATGCCAAGATAAAGTCCCATTTTCAAATATTCCGCCGCAATCTCCTTACTGTAGGAAAAGCAGTGAATGATTCCTCCGGACATATCTTTTTTCATATATTCCTTTACAATCTCCAGAGTGTCCTCGGCTGCATCCCGGCTGTGGATCATAAATGGCAGCTTCTCCTCCCTAGCAATGTCCATCTGCGCCCGGAACATCTCCTGCTGCTGTTTATGCTCTGCCTCTTCCTTATGCCAGTAGTAATCCAGACCGATTTCTCCGATGGCGACCATTTTCTTCAAATGGGAAAGACGCCGGATCTCATCCAGAGTATCCTGTGTCATAATTCCTGCATCGTCGGGATGAACCCCCACTGCGCCATACACAAAAGGATATGCTTTTATCAATTCCAAGGTCCCGCCAAATCCCCCGGCTGACGCGCACACATTTACAATACAGCCCACTCCCCCGTCTTTCATGGAAGAAAGGAGCTGATCTCTGTCTTCGTCAAATGCCTCATCATCATAATGTGCATGTGTATCAAATATCATTTTTCTGCCTCATTTTTCTTTGAGATACAACAATTATAGCATACAAAAATTATACCAGTAAAGTGTTATAAACCGCTTTTTGAAAGTTCTATTTCAGTGTTCCGGTCTTCTCAGCGGCTTCACATCACTTTATAAATTTATAAAAAGCGGACATGTTTACTGGTTCACTGCATCCATAGCAGGAATAAATGCTGTCATCGGCTCCGTCCTTGGCGCAAAGCTTAATCTGATCCTCTCAGCCAAATATCTGCAGATAATAATGGTACTACTCCTTCCCGTTGCAGCGGTCTTCATCCTTGCCAACAAAAGCTTAGGCGAAGAAAGCAAGATGGACACCCTTTCCAGAAGACAGCTTGCAATCCGGGCGGTACTCATTGGTCTGATATTAGGTGCCTACACAGGTTTTTACGGTGCCGGAGGCGGTGCATTTATTTTGCTTGCTTTTACCACGCTTACCAAACTGGATCTGATCACAGCTTCCGGCAATACCAAGGACAGTGACGGAAAATGAAAAACCAGATGAAAATGATCGCATATGCTGTTGAACCGAAAGAACTTCCTGTTTTTGAGAAGTATTACCAGAATTACAATATAGACCTTAAGCTTCTCAGCGAAAAACCTACACTAAAAAATACTGCCCGTGGTTCCATCATTGATTCAATAGCACTTATCAAAGCACTTGAAAGCGGCCATATTGCAGGAGCAGGTCTTGATGTAATTGATGGAGACCGGAATATTTATTACCGAGATCACAAAAATCAGATGATTATACATCACGAAATGGCAATCTTAAACTCTATGCCTAATGTACTTATGCTGCCTCACGCCGCATATTTTACAGATCAGGCACTGGAAGATATGGTGCACAACTCTCTGGTTGTAACAAGCCAGTATTTTAAAACTATGAAAGAGCAGCCATAAGCAGTCTTCGTCAGCCCCCAAACTAAGAATCCCCTCCCCAAAAGCAACTGCTGCATAGTGGAGGGGATTCTCATTTACTATAAAATTTATGGATATTTACTGCCTTGCACAATTTCCAGCTTCCCCGGTCATAATCTCAATACCATGGTCAAGAGCTCCAATAATGTATTCCAGACTCTCCTTTACTGCTTTCGGACTGCCTGGAAGATTAATGATCAGAGTCTTTTTCCGGATTCCGGCTGTGGCGCGGCTGAGCATGGCGCGTTTTGTGATCGTCATGCTGTAGGCGCGGATGGCTTCCGGGATTCCCGGAACCTTACGTTCTGTGATATCTTCGGTGGCCTCCGGCATAACATCCCGCGGGGAAAAACCTGTTCCACCAGTAGTCAAAATCAGTTCTGCCTGATTCTCATCTGCGATTTCCGCCATTCGTCTGGAAAGCATGGCACGATCATCCGGAAGAATATCCATAGATACTACCTGATAGCCTTCTCTTTCTGCGATTTCCTTAATTGCCGGACCGCTTAAATCTTCCCGCTTACCCTGAAATCCCATATCACTGGATGTGATAATTGCTACTCGTTTCATTTTTCTCCCCCCTTCGTTTTTATTTCTTTGAATAAAAAATCTCCACTCTTACCGCCAGTTTTCTCTACCAGGTGAATATCCGTCATCACCATATGCTTGTCGATTGCCTTGCACATATCATAAATTGTAAGAAGAGTCACCTGCACACCGGTAAGTGCTTCCATTTCCACGCCTGTTTTACCGTCTGTCTTCACAGTGCAAAAAGTGCGGATAATTCCATTTTCTTTTTCAATTTCGAAATCAATGGTACATTTGGTAACCGGCAAAGGATGGCACATAGGTACCAGATCCGAGGTGTGCTTCACAGACATGATCCCGGCAACTCTGGCAACGCCAAGAACGTCTCCCTTTGCCACAGTGCCTGCAGTAAGATGCTCCATGATTTCTGCTCCAACCTGGATAGAACCTGTTGCAATTGCAGTTCTGTGGGTAATCGGTTTATCCGAGACATCCACCATAACAGCATTACCATTTTTATCAAAATGGCTTAATTTATTACACATAATTCGTCCCTTTTTATAACAATATTAACCTATTGTATTATATTCCGGCTATATCAGATGGACGCTTCCGGTCAAAATCAGCAGATTTCAGATCCTGCCGGCATATTTTTTTCAGGGCTGACTACGCATACATTTCCCTCAGCATCCTCTGCGCAAAGGATCATTCCCTCACTAAGAATTCCTGCAAGTTTCGCTGGTTTTAAGTTGGTTACTACCATAACCTTTTTGCCAACCATTTCCTCTGGTGTATAGTAAGCCTTGATTCCAGATACGATCTGGCGAACCTGGCTTCCGATCTTAACCTGAGAGCAAAGAAGTTTCTTGGATTTCTTCACTGCCTCACAGGCAATAACCTCACCAACCTGGAACTGAAGTTTTGCGAAATCATCAAATGTGATCTCTGGCTTCGCCTCAATATCTACAACCTTCTCCTCTGGCTTTTCTTCCTTCGGCTCTTCTTTCGGTGGATGAAGCTCGTTTACTTTTTCCATAACTTCTTTGATGTCCATACGGGCAAAAAGGATCTCCGGTTTATCTGTTACCTTGTTTCCTGACGGATACAGTCCAAATGTCTTCAGATCCTCAAGAGTTCTCTCTGAAGCATTTAACTGACCAAGGATTCTCTTTGTTGTGTTCGGCATAAAGGACTCAAGAAGAGTGGTTCCAATGCAAATGCCCTCAACCAGATTGTAAAGAACGGTTGCAAGACGATCCTGTTTGGTCTCGTCCTTTGCAAGTGCCCATGGCATTGTCTCATCAATATATTTGTTGCAGCGTTTGAAAATAGTGAACACTTCTGTGATGGCATCTGCTACACGAAGTTTCTCCATCTTTGCATCAACCTTTGCAGGAACAGAAAGAATGAAGCTCTTCAGATCATCGTCAACAGGTTCTGTTACGCCTTTATTCTCTACCACGCCGCCAAAGTATTTGTTTGACATGGAGATGGTACGGTTTACCAGGTTTCCAAGAGTATTTGCCAGCTCGGAATTCATACGCTCTACCATCAGCTCCCAGGTGATCACACCATCGTTGTCAAACGGCATTTCATGAAGTACGAAATAACGGACAGCATCAACGCCGAAGAAATCAACCAGCTCATCTGCGTAGATAACGTTTCCTTTGGATTTGCTCATTTTTCCATCGCCCTGGAGAAGCCACGGATGACCGAATACCTGCTTCGGAAGAGGCAGATCCAGTGACATCAGGAAGATTGGCCAGTAAATAGTATGGAAACGGATGATATCTTTTCCAATAAGATGAAGGTCGGCAGGCCACATCTTGTTAAACAGTTCAGAATTGTCTCCATCGCAATCATAACCGATTCCGGTAATATAGTTGGTCAGGGCATCCAGCCATACATATACAACATGCTTCGGATCAAAGTCTACCGGAATTCCCCATTTGAAAGAAGTTCTGGATACGCACAGATCCTGAAGTCCCGGAAGAAGGAAGTTGTTCATCATCTCGTTCTTACGGGATTCCGGCTGAATGAATTCCGGATGTGTCTTAATGTGCTCGATCAGACGGTCTGCGTATTTGCTCATTTTGAAGAAATAAGCCTCTTCTTTAGCTGGTACGCATGGGCGTCCGCAGTCCGGACATTTTCCGTCTACAAGCTGGGATTCTGTGAAGAAGGACTCACATGGAGTACAGTACATTCCCTCGTACTCTCCCTTGTAGATGTCCCCTTTTGCATACATTTTCTTGAAAATCTTCTGAACCTGTTTCTCATGGTCTTCATCTGTGGTACGGATGAATTTGTCATAGGATGTGTTCATCAGATCCCAGATGCTCTTGATCTGACCGGATACGTTATCAACGAATTCCTTAGGTGTAACACCTGCTTCTTCTGCTTTCAGCTCAATCTTCTGGCCATGCTCGTCAGTTCCGGTCTGGAAAAATACGTCGTAGCCCTGCTGTCTTTTATAACGCGCAATGGCGTCTGCCAGAACCGCCTCGTAGGTATTGCCAATGTGCGGCTTGCCGGATGTATAGGCAATGGCTGTGGTGATGTAATATTTTGGTTTACTCATTGTATTTCCTCCTTTTCTGTGTAACAAAAAGAGCTGGTTAAACTTCTCCTTCCTGTCACAACATAAAAAAACGTCTTCTCAAATATACTGAGAAGACGAGTTATCCCGTGTTACCACTTCTATTCATTCCCGCCTCACGGTACAGATGGAAAAACCATCTTCGGGAATCTCACCGGGTACCTTCATACCCTTACGCTATAACAGGCGTTCCTGTCGCAGCCTAAATTACTTCAACTGCGCCCCTCCAAAGCCATCTTCCATCTGTTCCATACACACCCCCTCTCAGCCTGGAAAAGCAACTCTTAACTGCTCATCTCCCGGGGGATTCTCTGTAATGCGGTACGCAAATGTACTCTCTTTTTCTATGGGTTTGGCTTATAAATTCATATAAAAGAGCGTATCACATTTTAATGGGTTTGTAAACCCAAATTTATCATTTTACAGCGATGCAATATTTATAATTTTAGTGTAAATTTAGCCAAATTACTATTGACAAATTTGCAATTATCTTGTATGTTAATATCAGTAACAATTACTATTATTGAGAGAAAGGAGGAATCAGATGGCCACATTGAAATACAGCCGCCAGAGAGAATCTATTAAGGAGTTTCTTACTGGCAGAACCGACCATCCCACCGCTGATTTTGTTTATGAGAATATGAAGCAGATTTATCCAAACATCAGCCTTGGAACTGTATACCGAAACCTCTCTCTTCTCGCTGATCTGGGTGAAATACAGAAGCTTTCCAGCTTTGGCGGAGCAGACCGATTCGATGCCCGCACCGTTCCCCATTGTCACTTTATGTGCACCCGCTGCGGCAGAGTGATGGACGTATTCAGCGAACATATTGATAAAAGCCTTGAGAGTATTGCAGCTGACTTTAAGGATGGTCAGATTTCCGATTATAAAGCAAGATTTTTCGGAATTTGCAAGGAATGCCTGAAGGAAGAGTCTCACTAATCAGTTGAATAAATTTTTCATTTTCTGATCATAGCTATTCTGTAGGGAATTACAGCCGCTCGACAAGCAATGGCCACAGCACCAAACTTTAAGTGAACATTCGATCCTGTTAGAAAAAAGTTTCAATAACTCTTGACAAGCAATAAACAATATGTTACCATAAAACAGTAATGATTACTATTATTAAAAACTAAATAAAAATTTTATATAAGAAAAGGAGAATTTAATTATGGCTAAATGGGTATGTAGTGTATGTGGTTATGTTCATGAAGGTGACACAGCTCCGGAAGTATGTCCAATCTGCAAGGCTCCGGCTGAGAAATTTACGAAACAGGATGATGAAATGGCATGGGCAGCTGAGCATGTTGTGGGCGTTGCTAAAGGTGTCAGCGAAGACATCCTTGCTGATTTAAGAGCAAACTTCGAGGGCGAGTGCTCTGAGGTTGGTATGTATCTTGCTATGGCACGTGTTGCTCACAGAGAAGGATATCCGGAAGTTGGTATGTATTATGAGAAAGCTGCTTATGAAGAAGCAGAGCACGCAGCTAAATTCGCTGAGTTATTAGGTGAAGTTGTTACAGACAGCACCAAGAAGAACCTTGAGATGCGTGTAGCAGCTGAGAACGGCGCTACAGCTGGTAAGACTGATCTTGCGAAACGTGCTAAAGCAGCTAACCTTGACGCAATCCATGATACAGTTCATGAAATGGCAAGAGACGAAGCTAGACACGGAAAAGCATTCGCTGGTCTGCTTAAGAGATACTTCGGAGAATAATTTTTACCGGGGAATCGCATAAAATAAAGCTTTTTATAAAAGGGAATCACTTTCGTGATTCCCTTTTTGGGCAGACTTCCGTCATTTTTAATATGTAAATCAGGTGTCCCTAACCCATTTTTCACTCTTAAAAACTCTCAAAATGTGTCTCTCCCGTTTCGTTTAATTTGTGCGGACCACAGTCCCTCCCCGCATAGCTTCTCTCGCTATTTTGTACTTAATTTTCTGTAAATTCATACAACGGCATATTGTTCTCATCATATAAAACAATCATCATAACCGCATTCACCTCGCCGGTTGCACTTTCAAAGCATAATAAATAATAGCCGTCACGGTCTAATGATTTCACAATATACCGTTTTTCCTGATTTCCAGATGTAATTGTTCGGATCAGTTTTCCATCTTCGATTCGCCAGCTTCCATCAATCTCAGGCCAGTTGGGATTTATTTCTTCTCTTGTGCGATAGCTGTCATCTATTCCAAAGCTTCCAAGCTGTTTTGTATTACCATCTGCATCATATTCATAAAGTTCTCCGGCACCAGTGGTTCCGCCAATTGCCCAATTAACAGTATAATACCGGAATCTACATGGAAAAATGGAGGATAATTCCTCTTCTGTTAAAGTCTCAAACTCGTCTGCATGAGCTTTGAAGTAATAAAATCCACTTTCATAGTTATTATCCGCATCTGTATGATTCACATATGCAGCAATAAAATCATCTTTGGATTTTATAACCTTCTCCGCCTGTGCAAGCTCTGCTTCCTGTTTTTTCCTGCTGCTTTCCTGCGCTTCTTCTATTTCATGTTTACTTTTTCTTTCTTTCCTGCCTTCCTCATCTAACGGCGCACCATATCCGCCTTCATCAATTATCTGCGCGATATTGCCTGCTTCCAATGCAAAGCTATATTTGGATGAACCAAGATTCAGTACACAACGTATATCATTTCCTTCATATAAATATTTCACAATATCTTCTCCTGAAGATCCGCTGACATAAACATTGCCATTGGGTTCCTCACCTAGCAAACCATATTCATATACCGTATTTATACTTCCAACTTTTATTTTCAATTCTTTAGAATCAGAAGAAAAATAAGTAGCAGGGGTATCCTTATACTCTAAAAGTTTAAAAGATAAATCATAACAATAATCAAATTCATCAAAATTAATATATGCTGTGACAAGCAGATCACTACCGGTTGTTGCCGTGTTGCTAAAGGTTCCGGAAACAACCGTACTTATAACAGATTGCCCCGTTGCATCCCCGAAGTCATCTACTACCGCAACTTTTCCCCAGGAGTTATTGTTTCCTTCATCCGTACTGGAATCTTCTTCTATTTCTGAAACTACCTCTGCATTCTCTTCCCCATAGGAAAGCGTTGGAGACATAAATACACACCCCAATGCCAACGCCAGCGCTAATGTTCTTTTCTTCATCCTTTGACCCCCATTTTTTGTAATTTTATTTGAGACTGATAAGTTATCATATAATAATAGGAGGAAGGAAAGCAATTACCTGAAAGCATAGTACAAGAAGAAATTATTACTGTTCACGACCTTCACAGCAACACGCTTCGCGATGCACAGAAATCATACTTTGCAGGATTCTGCTACTGCAGCAGGGAGTCTCGGCGGCATCTGCCATTGTGCCGTAATATAAAAAGAGTTACAGACCGCAAAATGATTAATCTGTAACCCTAAAACTCTTATTAAAATATTACTTGAACGCTATATAAAAAAGCCCTCACAGAGCATTACTCCGAAGCAGTCTCAAAATTCGCCTTCGCCGTATCCACCGAATGCTCTGCCTTATTATCAATGTCCACGTCATTTCCTGAAAAAGTGCTTCCCGCGAAATCAAGAACTTCATTTCCAGGCAGATTCTCAATGCAGACCGCCGTTCCATTTCCGGTAAATGTATTATTCAGATAGTTGGGCGCTGTACCATAAGCCATACTGCTGTTAAACTTCAGTGCAATTTTATTATTGGTAAAAGTACAGTCCATTGCATTTACCCAGGCTTCATTATTGGCAATTGCAGCCGTATCCCAACCATCAAAACTGCATTGGGAAAGTAAAGTAAGACAATACGCGTTCACCCCGATTCCAGAATTCCCTTTAAACTGGATTCCTGACATTTCCGCGTAATTTCCATTCAATCCGCGCAAGCTGACGGTTCCTGTGAAAGTAGTCACGTCATCTCCGTCTGAGCTGCCATAAATTCCCCACACATGATTTCCAAAAACAATATCACCATCATAAGTTACTGCCGGAAGATGAAGGTAAACCGGCGTTTCTGATGACACTTCTTCCTCAATGGAAGCCAGCAATGCATTCAGTTCCTCTGTGGTCTCCATAGGCGTATCCTCAGAAAAATAGGTAACTGCTGCCTGCTTTTCAATGGTAAGCCGTGTGCTAAGAGAAATCGTATCTCCGTTTTTCATCGTCAGGTTCCACAAGATATCGTTAGTACCGCTGTCTGAGGTATAAATAATATCAGAAACATATGCTGCATTTGGAAAACTCTCGTTATGAACTGGTTCCACATAATCTACCTTCCGGGAATTTTCTCCAGGTTTTGCATCCACCTTACAGGAATCCACCTTTTTTATAAATTCTTCCCATGCCAGGTCTCCAGTCTCCTGATCCAGAACATACAGCTGACATGGAAGGGCACTCTCCATTCCCTGCGCCAGTGTATCAGTACGTTCGCCCTGGGCATGTCCTGTTACTCCATCATCTTCGGAAAAATTCAACAGCAGTTTATAAGATTTTCCTTTGTCTTTATAAACCACCTGCGCCCCTCCCTCATAGGACTTCGGACGGTGATGCAGGGAAAAAGCTGCTCCAACAGCTGCCAGAAGCACTACCACAGCAGCTGCTCCAAAAGCCGCCTTTCTCCATCGTTTCGGTGCTTTTATCTCCTGTTTTTCCTTCTGGACTGCTGTACAATGAGGACAAAAAGAAGCATTGTCCGAAAGAGGCTGTCCGCATTTTATACATTTTTTACTCATATTTTTCTCCTATTACGATATATTTATGGTTAACATACCTTACAGCTAGAGCGTGTTTGAAAAAGGCTTTCTGCAAAATGTGCGTCACAATTTGTGGGAGATTTCGCTCGGATGAGGGCGCCGTAGCGGGCTACGGCAACCGAATTCCGGTGAAATCTCCCGCAAAGTGGGGCGTGCAGATTGCGGGAATGATTTTTCAAACACACTCTAGTAAGTAATTATCCATCTTGTATTATAAATTTACAGGCTTTTTTCCAGAGACCATAAGCTTTTTATGCTTTACAAAACCTCCATCAGATGAAGGATATTCTTGTATCTTTTCTCCGGATTTACCATGGTACAACGCTGGACGATCCTGCCCATTCTTCCGCTGGCAAGCTTCCTGGAGGGATGTTCCCCAGTCAGCATAATGTTCAGCAGAACTCCCAGTGCATAAATATCCGCACGCCCATCAGATTGGGAGAGCCCATACTGTTCCGGTGCTGCAAAGCCTGTGGTTCCAAGAATCTGTGTATCTTCTCTGTTTTCATTTTTATAAATTCTGGAAGCATCAAAATCGATAAGAACCGCTTCGGTTCCACGTATGATCACATTATCTGGCTTTACATCTCTATGTACAACTCCCAGGGAATGAAGCACCCACAAAGCCATGCACAGCTGGCGGGTGATCTGCTTTGCCTGTGCCACTGTCAAAAGTCCGCCCTGTAAAATCTCCCCCAGCGTATCACCTTGCACATATTCTTCCAGAAGAGCTGTTTTTCCCTCCTTTTCCCCCACCTCCATGATCTGGGGCAGATTGGGACAGGATACCGTAAGAAGCTTCCGGTACACTTCACTGCTGCCGGAAAAATGTCTGAAAATATAGCGGTTTCCGCTTGCCCTGTGGCGTATCAAGGTTACTTCGCCCCGCTCGCTTTTTTTGATCAATGTGACCCTGTCATATTCGTCACAAACTGCGCCTAAAAGACTGTCATAAATTTCCATATTTCTCCTTATCACCAACTATCATTCCCCAAATGGACATATCACCTGCACGCTATGAGAATCAGCTGTTCCTCGCCAATGGCACTCCCACAGCTATGGAACACTGCCAGAGGGTAACAACCACTATGCTGACTGCATATTGTTTTTCAGAATTTTTTATAGTATAGTTTTATTTGATTGTATTGTTAAAATTATTTTAACTTATTGACAAATTATTGTAAAGGCGCGAATATGAAAAAGAAAAATACAGATGGTTTACAGCAGGAGCTTATGGATTCCCCGGATCTGAGCCAGTTTCTGTCCCAGAACCAGGAGCAATTTGAAAATAAGAGTGTGGCAGAATTATTAAACCGTCTGTTTGAGAAGAAACATATCTCTAAGGCAGCGCTTGCCAAACAGGCCGGTATGAGCGAAATATATCTCCATCAGATTTTCGCAGGCCGCCGTAATCCATCGCGGAATCGTCTTCTGTGCCTGTGTTATGGGCTTGAAGCGACGGTTGACGAAACCCAGGAACTGCTGAAGCTTTGTGGAATGGCACAGCTTTATCCGAAATTAAAGAGAGATGCCATTATTTATTATGGATTGCTTCATAGGCTTAAGTTGTTTGAAATTAATGATAAACTATTTGAGGAGAATGAAGAGACGTTGTTTTAATTCTCTTCCCCCAACGCCTAATGATACAAAACTTAGATTCTACATGTTACAAAGCACGTTGTTGTGCACAGGTTACTGTTCACTGGTAACATTCCGCGAGGTGTTTTTCGTGAACAAAGTTCACAGAAAACCCGAGAATTAAGTTTGCGCAGCAAACGCTACTTCTTGTGCTTGTCACAAGAAGGTTCGTCTTTCTGTGCATCGCGGAGCGGTTACTGGTCACAGAGTGAGCAGTAACGTGCACAGCCGAAGTTGTTATTTGATTTATAATTTCTTCTTGCCACCACTTTTATAATGTGCTATTATACCACCAGAAACAAAGGGGAATGAATGTCTCCCCGGGATCATCCCGAACCGCTTATTAAGCTGATGACTTCTGTGATAACAATTGTCGCAGGAAGCATCAGCTTTTCTGCGTAAAAAGGAGGAATTTATAACAATGTTAACATCTCTGGCTTTTATTTTTCTTGTGGGACTTTCCTTGGCTGCTATTTGCCAGGCACTGAAACTGCCGCGTATTATCGGTATGTTGATCACCGGTATTTTACTGGGACCTTATGTGCTGAACGTATTGGATCCGTCGATTCTGTCCATCTCATCGGAGCTGCGGCAGATCGCGTTGATCATTATCCTGCTGAAAGCGGGACTTTCCCTGAATCTTGCCGATCTGAAGAAAGTGGGACGTCCTGCCATCATGATGGCCTGCATTCCTGCAACTTTCGAAATCCTAGCTTACTTTTTGCTGGCACCGTATTTTCTGGGAATTACCAGACTGGAAGCGGCTGTGATGGGCGCTGTAATGGGTGCGGTATCCCCGGCTGTAGTTGTCCCAAGAATGGTACAGTTGATGGATGAAAAATACGGCACAGCCAAAAGCATTCCCCAGATGATCCTGGCAGGCGCTTCCTGTGATGATATTTATGTGATCGTGCTGTTTTCCACATTTTCTACTATGGCACAGGGCGGCAGCGCACATTTGAAAGATTTTATCAACATTCCGGTTTCCATTATCCTGGGTATTGCACTTGGAAGTGTGGCTGGTTATCTTCTTTCCTTGTTTTTCGAAACTGCTTATGCGCACAGTCATATGGTGCGAAACAGCCTGAAAGTGATCGTAGTAATGGGCGTGGCTTTCCTGCTTATGTCCATTGAGACATGGCTGAAGCCTGTGGTTTCCGTCTCCGGACTTCTGGCTGTGGTAAGCATGGCTTGTGTTTTGAAGCTAAAATGCACCGCCTCCGTTTCTGCCCGCCTTTCCCAGAAATTCGGGAAACTATGGCTGGCTGCTGAAGTCCTGCTTTTTGTACTTGTAGGTGCTTCTGTAGATATCCGCTATACCTTAAAAGCCGGTCCTGCTGCCCTGGCCATGATCTTTGCAGCACTTCTGATCCGTACCCTGGGCGTTTCTCTTTGTGTTACCGGAACAAACCTAACATGGCGGGAAAGACTGTTCTGTTCCATTGCCTGCCTTCCGAAAGCAACCGTACAGGCAGCGATTGGGTCTGTTCCAATGGCTATGGGACTTTCCTGCGGGCAGATCGTGCTTTCTGTGGCTGTACTGGGAATTCTGATCACTGCACCACTTGGAGCAATCGGGATGGATTGCAGTTATAAGAAGCTGCTTTCCAGGGAAATCGATAAAAGCCAGATATTCTCTAGCTAACATATAACGATACAGGAAAAGTGGAACATTCTGTTTATTAATTTTAAAGAATGTTCCACTTTTATTTTTTACTCTATTCCAAATTCTTCCATCAGATGTTGACAAAATTCTGGGTCTTTTGCTATTCTTTTACAATCTTCTATGCGATTTTCTTCTAATAATTTATCTATCAATCGTGCCATAGAACTTCTTCCCTCTGCTCTTCCCTCCGCTCTTCCCTCCGCAAGACCCTGGGTTCTGCCCTCAGTAAGTCCCTGGGTTCTGCCCTCAGTAAGTCCCTGGGTTCTGCCCTCAGTAAGTCCCTGGGTTCTGCCCTCTGCGAGTCCTAATTCACGTGCCGCCTCTTTTTCCATTTCCATTTCTTCCCATCTCTGCATATATCTCACACTCACTTCCTCACTGGATTTGATACTGCATATACGCTTCTGCATCTTATGTATTCTTTCGCTTTTACAGCCATCTGCCATGTCCTGAGTGGTATGTTCAATATAATGAAGCAATTCTACCAGCTCCGGACTTACTTCATCTGGATTTTCCCCATGGGTATTCAGAAAAATGCGGGTAGCGCCATCCTCAAGCGATACAGATGGATCCTCTTTACAGGTCATCTCAAATGTATACATATATTTTCTCTTCCCAAACAAATCAAACGGAGCTATCAGAATAATATAGATATCATTCATTTTGTTAAAATCACGTTCACCGGGTTTTAATAATTTCGCATCAATAATACTTTCGTAATATCTGCTTCTTTTGGGAAGATTCTTCGTATTCGTCCCCTGTACCTCTGTATCATATACAACTTCATCTGTATCCTTTGCCCACACATCCACTTTAGCAAAACGATACGCTGGTGAAATCCGTGCTTCTTTTTCTGTCTGGGGTAGGTGCTTCAAAACTACATCTTTTCCAAGAATAATTTCCAATACATCCCGCATATTCTGCGGATCTTCCATCGCCTCAGCAAACAGAAAACGGTCCAGCAGGTTCAAATCCTTTAGATCTTTCATCCATCAGTTCTCCTTTTATTATATAGTTTTCTATATTGGAAGTAAAGAATAACTGTGCACCGTTTTTCTGTTTTTCCTCTATAACCATACCTTACAAAATCACAGCTTAAAAGTAAAGTTTTATCGTTCGAAAAATTATCCCATAAAATTACAAAATCCGCTCTGGTCATTTACATTTCCAGCATATATAATGATGTCAGATGCATAAGACCGCTCACAGAACACTTTTTGCAAAGAATCGCAAATTTATTTTCATATTTTACGGAGGCATTTCCCATGATAAATTTTGATTTTTACACTCCTACCAGAGTTCTTTTCGGTGCAGACCGGGAAAACGAGGCTGGCAAACAGGTTGCCGCATTTGGTGGGCATAAAGTTATGATCATTTATGGAAAAAAAGGAGGACATGTTGAATCATCAGGACTATTGGAACGTGTACATCAGAGCCTGAATGGAGCCGGACTTTCCTATATAGACTTTAGTGGCGTGGTTCCCAATCCTCGTCTTTCCCTGGTAAAAGAAGGGATCCGCATTGGACGGTCGGAAGGTGTTGACTTCCTTCTGCCAATTGGAGGCGGCAGCGTAATTGATACAGCAAAGGGAATCGGTTACGGAATCGCCAATGATTTTGAAATAGAAGATCTGCTTTACGGTCGTGTAAAAACAGATAAAAATCTGCCAATCGGTGTTATCCTTACAATTGCAGCTGCCGGTTCTGAGATGTCTTCCTCCATGGTTCTCACCATTGAAGACGGTATGATGAAACGTTCCTATGGGCACGACTGCTCACGCCCCAGATTTGCTATTATGAATCCTGAGCTGACTTACAGCCTTCCGGCGTATCAGACAGCCAGCGGCGCAGCTGATATTATGATGCACACTATGGAGCGTTATTTTACCCCTACAGACACAGATACCAGCCTTACTGACCGGATTGCAGAGGGACTGATGATTTCCGTTCGTGATGCCGCCCAGGTTGCTGTAAAAGACCCTGAGAACTATGACGCCCGGGCTACTCTCATGTGGGCCGGAAGCCTTTCCCATAACGGTCTGACCGGTGCCGGAAGGGTATCTGATTTCGCCACACATAAGATTGAGCATGAACTCGGCGGTATGTTTGATGTAGCTCACGGAGCCGGACTTGCATCTGTCTGGGGAAGCTGGGCGAGATATGTGTATAAGACAAATCCGGGAAGATTTGCACAGTTTGGTGAGAAGGTTTTCGGAATTGATGCTTCCCAGACCAGCGATTCTGATATTACGGATACTGTTCTCGCATCCATCACTGCCTGGGAGACCTGGTGCCACTCTATAGACATGCCAACCACCCTCACTGAACTTGGCATTTATCCAACCGATTCCCAAATCGAGGAAATGGCTGAGAAATGCGTTTTCGGCAGAAACGGACACATTGGCTTCTTCCAGCCGTTGACGAAAGAAGATATTGTGGCAATCCTGCAAATGGCGAAATAACACCAGCCTGACTCGAAACACAGCATAGAAAAAGAGCATTCACTTCCTCACTGGATTTGTCATTTCTTATTTCTGTGCCACCGCTTCGCCCAGTCGGTTATAAATTGTTTTCGCGTCCAGAATGTGCGGCACTCCCGTAGCGTCCGCCGCGGCGCCTGCAGTTACCAGAATGTACTCCCTGCCATATATCTGTGCAAAGCTTGCCAGACAATGCCCTGCCTCAGAGGTATACCCGGTTTTGCCACCCAGAATTTCCCCGCCGGTTACCGATGTATCCGACATATTTTTAAACATGGTACTGTAATAGGTAATTCCATCCGGATGTACATTGGTAGCTGGCGTAGAATGGAAATGGCTTTCTGCCACTTCACGGAAAGTATCATTATGTAACGCATACTTAAGCAGCAGCGCAATATCATATGCTGTACTATAATGCTCTGGATCATGTAAGCCAGTACAATCCATAAAATGGGTATCCTTCATCCCAATGGACTTGGCCTTCTTATTCATCTTTTCCACAAATGCTTCTTCTGAGCCGGATGCTTCATCTGCCAAAGCCAGACAACATTCTGCTCCGGAAGGCAGCATTACGCCGTAGACCAGATCACGCACTCTCACGCTCTCCCCTGGCTGAAAGCCTGCCTGTGTGGCATCCTGTCCATCCAGAGCATAAAAAATATTCTCACTTAAAGTAATCTCATGATCCAGATCTGAAAATGCTTCCAACGCCACAATTGCAGTCATGATCTTCGTCATGGATGCCGGATAAATCTGCTCTTTCCCATTTAAGTCACCAATAACTGCTCCGCTCTTCACATCCATTAGAACTACATTAGAACTGTTTACTCCCGTCACATCCAGTTCCTTCACAGGCGGTCTGTCGAATCGTCCGAAAAAGCCTGAAATTTTCGTTCCCAGTCCTCTGTTCCAACAAAACGCAAAAGCCAACACTGCCAGAATCAAAACTTCTACCAGCGCACTAATCAAAACCCGACGTCTCTGTTTCTTTCTACGAATTCTCCTCTTCCGCTCCATCTGCGCCCGTTTGCTTCGCTCATCCATTTAGACTCTCCTTCCATTTTCCACTGCTTTTATACGCTCTTCTTACTTTCGTCTATTTCTATACTCTGCCACAGCAAAGCACCATCTTTCACCTCAAGCTCCATTCCAGATTTTCTTTTTGTATCGCTGGTATTTTCCATACTACCACATCTCTCTTTATAATTTCTATAAAAATGAAAAAAATAAGAGCAAAGTACACATACGCATACCTTGCTCAGTCCTTTTAGTCAAGCGAATATTCGCAATCCGCTTCACTACTTGCTCATAACCAAATAACTGCTTCGCAGTTTATCAATTAGTTTCAAGACCCTTCTGGCACAAATACGAATTTCTTCTTCTGAAAGCTCCCCGCTTCTGTAACCATCCAGAATACTTTTATGATCATTCTCACTTCCCGGCATGATAATATCATTTCCGGCAGCTGTGCACTTCCATGGAATACTTCCGTCCTTGGGTTCCGTAGTATTCCAGTCCGACATGATCACGCCCTCAAATCCCCACTCATCACGCACAATTCTGGTACACAGATCCTTGCTGTTTGCGGCATGTACCCCATTTACCAGATTATAGGAGGACATAATTGCCACAGGTTTACTCTCCTTTATGGCAATCTCAAATCCACGACAATAAATCTCACGAAGAGCCCTTTCAGAAAGATGAACATCTACTCCCATACGATTATCTTCCTGATTATTGCATGCAAAATGCTTAATCGTTACCCCGCATCCTGCTTTACTCTGAACCCCTTTGGTAACTGCTGCTGCCAGACTTCCTGCAAGCAGCGGGTCCTCTGAATAGTATTCAAAGTTTCGTCCGCACAGGGGATTTCTGTGAATATTCATTCCCGGTGCCAACCAGAGATTGACGCCAAATTTCTCCATTTCCTCAGCTATCATTTCTCCAAACTCTTTCAACAGCTGCCGATTCCAGGACTGCGCCAAAGCTGTACCAACCGGAAAAGCAGTACAGTACTGATAATACGTATCTGCATTTTGGTGAGGCTTTTCTGTTACCAGAAATCCATTTTCCAAAGAACCAAGAACACCGATTCCATAAACAGAATCATTCTCGCGATTTACCTTATAACTTCTTTGCAGTCTGATACCAGCTGGTCCGTCTGCCATGATCAATACCGGAACTCCATATTTTTCATAAAGAGCTTCTGAAGTTTCGCCAGCTGAACCAGGCACTTTAATCCCTGCTGCTCCAAGATTGCTGCTAATACCACCAGTATTTCCGTATAAAAGTGGGATCAATTCTTCTACAGGCAGCTCTTCTGCCAGAATTTCCAGCGAGTTTCCCATGGCCAGAGACTCTCGGTCAACATTTCCAGCCTTTTGTTTTCTCTGCAATGCTTCAAACTGTATGGTGGGAAAATCAGCATTTCTACTTTTCTCCAGCTGCTTTTCTGCAGCCTTTACATTCTTCGAAGCTTCCAGTTTTTCAGATAATTCAACCAACGCCTCCAGTTTCTGCGTCTGCTCCAGAACTACATCCTGGTTCACATTTATAAAAGCCTCCAGCTTCAGATTGGCTGAATTATTTCCAATCCAGAGACCATACTTTCCTGTTTCCACGATCCAGGCATTTGCATCCTCAAAAAAGCTTGCAATAGTTTTTCCATCAAACAGGATCTTTAACTCCTGTTTTTCTCCCGGCTTTAATACATTTGTCTTTGCATATCCAACCAGGCGATGGTATTCTTTCTCTATCCTGCCCCGGGGAAGTGATACATACACCTGTACAACTTCTCTTCCTGCAAAAGTATTTCCAATATTCTCTACAGATACATTTACTGCAATCTTATCCTTGTCAATTTCAATACTGCAAAACTGAATCTTAAAATCTGTATAAGAAAGACCGAAGCCAAAAGGAAAAAGTGGCTTTACACCAAAACTATCGAAATACCGATAGCCCACATAAATTCCTTCTTTATATTCTTCCAATTCCAGATTTCCATTCAGATAACTAAAATTCTCTGCAAATGGCACATCCGCATATTTTTTTGCCCAGGTTGTTGTAAGCTTTCCGCTTGGAACAGCTTCTCCAAGAAGGATCCTTGCAACCGCACGTCCCCCCTCCTGTCCAAGCTGGGAAATATTGAGGATACCTTTTATCCACTGCGCTTTTTCCAGAATATCTGTAAGCTCCACAGGACCACCGGCATTTATAAGCAGAACAATAGGCACACATCTGCTGTTTAGAAAAAGAATATCTTTCTCTTCTCGTTCACTAAGATAATAGTCACCTTTTTCAAGACGACGGTCTTTTCCTTCACCAGAAATACGGCTGATTACATAAACAACAATTTCAGCTTCCTGGATATCCATTTCAGAAACAGGACGCCCCTCCGGCATGATAAATGGATTGGATGCATAGGCATCAAAAGGATTATTTACATGCTTTGCTTCTTCAAGAATTTTCTCTTTCCATATAAGTCTCGCTTTCTGATAGCGATGTTCATAATCATCCAGCCAGTCCCTGCTGGTGATCCAAATTCCGGATTCTTCCATTCCTTCGTAAATGGTAATATTCTGCCTGTTATTTACATCTCCGGAACCAATCCCCCCTTTTACAGTTTTATCCGCACCGATGCCCAGAAGGGCAACCGATGCAGATAATGAAATGGGAAGAATATTTTCATTTTTCAATAGAACAATGCCTTCCTCTGCCGCTTTTTCTGCAAAAGAGCTATGCTTTTTCTCGCAGACAGATATTTCCGGATTCAAAGTCCCACTGTGCTTAAACTGTGTAAACGCCATTACTCTTTGACACCACCAAGGGTAACACCTGCAATAATATACTTGGAAAGAAGCAGGTACACAACAATGATCGGCACGATCGCAACTGTGATCATCATGTAAATTTTACCCATATCAAAATTCATATAATCAGCACCACGAAGAGTAGCGATCAGAATCGGCACCGTCATTTTACTCTTGGACTGGATGATCAGGGCCGGTACAAAGTAGTTGTTCCAGGAACCAACAAATGTAAAAATCGCCTGAACTGCAATTGCAGGCTTCATAATTGGAATCACAATGCGATTAAAGGTATGGAATTCTCCGGAACCATCGATTCTGGCAGCCTCCACAAGAGAAAGCGGCAGAGACGACTGCAGATAACTGTACATAAAATAAAATACAGCTGGAGATGCAATGGAGGGAATGATCAGCGGCAGAAGGGAATCATATAATCCCATCTTCGTAACCAGACGAAGGAATCCCATTGCAGTAACCTGCGTTGGCATTACAAGAATTGCCATGATAAATGTAAAAGCAACCTTTCTTGCCTTAAACTCATAAGCATAAAGACCATATGCCGTAAGGGATGAAAAATATGTACAAAGTGCGGCACTACAGGAAGATACGATCACACTGTTCAAAATTCCCCGAAACATTGGAAAGCTTCCGTCGTTTGCCACGTTTTTCAGATTCTCAAGGAAATATTTTCCTGGAAGTGCTGAGAAACCTTTCTGCAGATCCCCATGAGATCTGGTTGCATTAATTATCAATACGTAAAAGAAGAACAGGCACATAAAAGACAGAAGAATCAGTACGATATGTGCGAAAACTGTTCTGAATTGGCTTCCTGCTTTCTTCTTCATCTTCTTAATCTTCTCCTTTCTTCCTTAGCACGTTTTTTTGCAGCCTTTTTGGAACCATCCGGATCATTATCATTGGTCATGCGATATACGATGAAGCATAAAATACCACTGATAATAAACAGGTAAACAGATAATGCACCAGCCATACCATAGTTCTTACTCTTCAGATGACTGTTCAGGAACATGATCAGCGTCATAGACGTTCTATCTGGATTACCCTGTCCATTTGTCAGGATCTGTGGTACATCAAACATCTGAAGACCACCAATAATGGATGTAATTAATGTATATGCAAGAATCGGTCTGATCAGCGGCAATGTAATATAATAGAAACGTTGAATACTATTGCAGCCATCCAGGTCAGAAGCCTCAAAAATATCCATACTGATACCCATAACAGCCGCCATCAGCATAATCGTTGTATTTCCAAACCACATAAGGAAGTTCATAAAGCCAATTAATGATCTTGTTCCAACTACAGATCCCATAAAATCAATAGGGTCTTTAATCCATCCAAGAGACATCAGAATAGAATTTATTGGTCCGTTTGTAGAAAACATAGTAAAAAATAAAAGTGCAAATGCAGATGCCATAATCAGGTTCGGCAGATATATTACCACTTTAAAAAACTGTTTTCCTCTTATTTTCAAACGGGCATCTGTAAACCAGGCTGCCAGAACTAACGCAACCACAATCTGCGGCACAAATCCGATCAGCCACAGAATCAATGTGTTTGCTCCATATTTAAACATATCGGATTTCAGCAGACTGATGTAATTTGCCATTCCAATAAAATTGGGTCCGATTTCTTTAATTCCAGAACGGAAATATTCAAAAAAGCTGTAACGGACCGTATCAACCAATGGAATCAAAGAAAAAATCAAATAGATTATAAAAAAAGGAAGGATAAACAGGTAGCCCCATTTTCCATAATTAATGCTTTTCTTGTTTTTCTTCATAACAGTTCTCCTTTACACACATCTTACAGAACAGGAGAGAATCCTATGTTACAGGATCCTCTCCACGTTCCTTATACCAATTTTCAAACGTCACATGGACATTATTTTTTTAATAGTATTCTGCAAGATGTTTTTGCAAACAAAATCCTCAGAACTATCTACATTATTCCGGCCATTTAACCTCAGAGATCTCAGGATAACGCTCTTTAATAGCAGTCTCAAAGTTTGCCTTTGCTTTATCAAAGTCAACATTTCCCTGGAAATAATCACTGAAGGAGTTCTGGATAAGCTCTACACATCCCTGATCATATGCAGAAAGCGGTGCAATCTTAATGTTCTCTGCAACAGGTGCAAAATATGCAAATGGGTTCTGTCCGCCAAGGAACTCAGAAGAGAAGTTTGCATCATCTGTAGCAGCCTCTGCCATACCACTCTTTGTATTTGTGAAGTCTGAATAATCCTTAGAAATCTTTAACAGGTTGTCTTTGTCTGCAGTCATAGCAAGGATAATGTCTTTTGCATGCTCTGGATTATCAGTACCTGTTGCTGCATGAATATAAGAACCGCCCCAATTGTATTCCTGCGGAGGATTTGTAACTGCCCATGAGCCTGCATCGCCATCCCAGTTTGGACTTAATGTAAAGTCGATTCCCCATGCCGGAAACAGGAATGCAAATACTTTTGACTGGGAGCCCATAGCTTTGTTCCAGTCATCGTTCCACTGTCCTTTTACAGTAGGGTTAAGGAAACCTGCATCCAGCCACTCTTTTGAATCATTTACCCAATCCATAATCTTCTGGTCAACTGTAATGGTTGTCTCACCAGGCTGTACCCAGGACTGTGCGATGCTGTTTCCATATAAACGGAAGGTGTCTGCATAAGAAGAAAATGTGTAGTAACCTTTCTCCTTCAGTTGAGCAGCAGTCTCTTTCATTGTATCCCAGTCTTTTACTTTCTCGCCTACTTCTGTCGGATCATCTGTTCCAAAAACTTCTTTTGCAATATCACGACGGTATACCAGGGTTCCTGGGCAGCACTGCCATGTAGAACCTCTCTGTACTCCGTCAGAGTCAGAAGCAGTTGTTCTTGTGAAATCGTACTGATCTGCAAGATCTGTATCCGGGTCAATTCCAAGATCTGTAAGCGGCATTGCTACATCTGCATCTTTGTCTGTATATTTGAAAACATAATCGGTCTCAGTTAAGAAAATATCTACTTTATCATCATCAGATGCATCAGCCTGATTCAGAAGCGCCTCATCAAGCTTCTGCTGGTAAACACCATCCTGGTTTGGGTTGATGATCCAATGGATCTCAGTTCCGTCTTTTAAGGTTGTAACAGTTCCATCGCTGGAAGTGGACTCAACTTCTGGATAAATAGCCTCCAGACGTGTACGGAACTCATCGTTCCAGGAATAGATGTTAATAACCTTTCCCTCTTCTCCTTCTGCATGTGCTACGGTTGCTGTTGCAGCCATACCGGTAACTGCCATAACAGCTGTAAGTAACATAGATACTGCTCTCTTCTTCATATAAAAGATCCTCCTTTTTTGAGCATTTTCTTAATGCTGTATCTCTTTGGTGCAATAAATATACCATTTTTATTTTTGACATTATATTATTTCTCTTAACAAAATATCAGATTCATGTCATAATATAAAAAATGACACATTTTTGTTTTGGAGGGGATTACATGGCAATATCAAAAGACTGGTACAACACAGAATTTGAAGAAAACGAAACTGAATCCAAGCACAGGCCGCCTTCTGTTGAATATTCCTTTTATACGGCAGTAAAAACCGGAGATATGGAAACTGTCATACAGAACTGTAATGCAGATTCTTTTACGAATCTGGAGGGAACCGGAGTCCTTTCCAGAAACCCTGTCACGAATCTGAAATACCACTTTGTGGTTACAGCTGCGATGCTTACCAGATATTGCATTGACGGAGGGATGGAGGCAGAGCAGGCCTACCGGCTTAGTGACTTTTACATTTTAAAAATGGATTCCTGCACTTCCCTGCGACAGATTGCAGACCTTCACCACACTATGGCAAAGGATTTTACCGGAAAAATGATCCTGCAAAAAAAATTATCCGTACTTTCCAAGCCAGTTATGCAGTGCATTGATTACATCTATGCTCATATAAAGGACCGTATCACCATAGAAGACCTTGCCTGCCACACCGGTCTTTCCCAGAATTATCTATCCAGGGTATTCAAACAAAATCTTGGAATTTCCATCAGTGACTACATAAGGGAGAAAAAAATAGAAAAAGCCACACATCTTCTTCGCTACTCGGACAAAGCAGTAGTTGACATCGCCAATTACCTATCCTTCTCTTCCCAGAGTCACTTTATTCAGGTATTCGAAAATTTCACTGGTCTGACTCCAAAAAAATATAGGGATAGGTATTATAAATCCATGTGGTAAGCTGACCTAGAGCGTGTTTGAAAAAAGCTTTCTGCATGATGTGCGTCACAATTTGTGGAAGATTTTGTCCGAATGATTTTTCAAACAGGCTCTAGCACGTAAGGCTCCTGCAATGCATAATTCTCCGCCTTACATAAAAAGACCGGATATTCAGGAATAACCTTTATTTATACATTGTTATTCCTGAATATCTGGTCATTTTTCTAATTCTTTATCCAGATTAGTTCAAAATAATATTAATTTCATGTACTTTTTCCAAAGTCAGTTTTTCTATTTCAGAGCGCTTCAGGCGAGCCTGCCTGCCGCCTTCTGCCGACAGCAAAGTACCATCACAAAAGGCTTCTTTTATCTGCACTTTATTCCATTCTTTTTTCTCCCTGTTAAAAATATGAATGGAAAATTTCCTTCCGGCAAATTCTATTTTCAAGGAAGCTTTTCCTTCCTGATCGTACTGCTCAGGCATAAGTGCAGGTGCTATCACCATATCGCCCAGCTGGCCTTTTACTCCAAAAACTTCTGTTATCATGGTCAGCATATACCAGCTTGCAGCTCCGGTCAGATATGCGTATAAGCCTCTTCCCTGATTATCGAAATATTCCGGGATTCCCGGGTACATTTTGCTGCGTTCAAAATCCATTGCAGTATCAAGCAGAGTCTGAAGAACTTTGTATCCTTCTTTGGCGTGACCGGTTTTGTACAATGCATTGGCATACATAACTGCCATATGGGAAAAGACGGCACCATTTTCCTTTTCTCCATATGCAAATCCAAACATTCTTCCCAGGTCAAATTTTTCCTCTTTGAAATCTGTATTCAGGCGGTAGCCGCCGGCTTTCCTGTCATACAGATATGCATCTGCACTCCTGCAGATTGCCTGGATCTGTTCCTCTGTAGCGGTACCACTCATGACAGCAAATACCTGTCCGGTAAGCATCATTCGGGTGTTACACTCTGCACCAGCTTTATTGTCGGTTTCATCTGAAACCGCGCTATATTCTACTTTTCTTCCATGATTATCATAATATCCATTAAACCAGCCTTTATCCCCATCCTGGATCCATTCATTTTTCCGAATATTTTCCACGAGCCAGTCTGCTTTTTCTTCCAGATTGCTGCATACCATTTTCAGAGAAAGCACTACTTTATTTCCACTGAGATTATGGGCACTCAAATCAGTATATTGCTTCAAAACCTTCTGTTTTTTCTCAGGGTTTTCATATAACTGTTTTCCACAGGCAAACAGACATTCCATTTCTTCTGCAAGCTCAATCCTGTTAATTCCCTGAACACTCTCTATTTCTCTAAGCACATAAGCGATATCCTTCAAATTTCCGGCATAAGCACAGGTAAAGGCCACACTCTCACCTTTTTCCCAGGCCATGTCTAAGGCATCATTCCAGTCTGCTCCATGCAGACACATTTCATTATGATCTCCCACATCAAAAAATGCGCACAGATTTTGAAGAAGAATATGTTCCAGAACAGTTCCATGATATATTTCATTAGCATCTGTTTTCTGTAAATTACCATAACTGCTGTTCCATTCTTCATCATGAGCTGTTCCGCGTTTTGACTGAAGATCCTTAAAATATGGAATCTTCTCAAATAAAACATCAAGATCCCCGGTCTGATCCAAATAAAGCTTCGTAGTTACAAACGGCCAAAAGCTATGATCCATCCATACACGGGTAATATTATTCCTGTCTGCAATAAATTCTCCCTGACCACTTCCTATAATTGTGGCATTTGTTCCATCAATACGAACACCTCCATAATTATCAATGATCATCTGTCTTACCTCAGATGGCTCCATGATCAACAAGGCAAGGCAATCCTGCCATAAATCGCGCCAGCCGCGTCCCCCTTTTCCATAATCATGATAGGGGAGAAAAGAACATCCATAAATTCTTCTGAGGATTGGCTGGAAACAGATCCATTTCAGATAATTATCCGCATCTTCGCTTCCAGTTTCAAACGCTACATTAACCTTCCGAATCCAGTGTTCTTTTACTTCTTCCAGCATATTCCGTACCTGGGAGCGGGTCCTGCAGCCAGAAGTCAACGACTCTATCCATTTAGAAGCTTTTGCCGGATCTATTGCCTTTTTATCTGTATTCTCCTTTCTTGGGAACTGCTGCTCACCGGCATCTGCAATCCCACATAGTAAAATATAACCAGCTGTTTCCCTTGGTTTCAGTGTTTTCCGGCTGAATCGGATGCCTCCAACAGCCTCTTTTCCCTGAAGTTCTGTTCCAGAGGGTTTTCCGGGCTTATTAATTCTTACTGCCTCTGGATTCAGAAAGGTTCCGCCTTCTCCTATAAACTCCTCCACCGTAGGATAAAATGACTCCGGCTTCTCTCCGTTTTCATCTGAACCGTATACAAAATATGTAGTATTATTTTTCTGATGTCCCCGCTCGTCAAAGGACAAAACCGGGGTTACTTCCACACCATAATCGGTGGTCCGAATTCGGTGGAGAAGGGAGGTAACATGGCGGTGATCTCGAAGATTATCTGCACTTCTTCCATATACCGGAATTGCACCTGTTGGCACAATTTCCACTTTTTTTTCGGAAATATTTGTGATTTCCACATATTCTACTTCCATGTCCCCAGAAATTGTAACAAAAGATGTTACTTCTGCCTGAAGACCATATTTTTGTGATTTTCGGGAAATCTTCTGCCACATAAAACCAGCTTCCAGTGTGCTTTCGTCCTGCTTATCTGTAAATTTCTGAAATTCCTGTTCTGCAGAATTTCCACAGACAGACCAACAGCCCAGAAGCTTCGGATCTGCTCCAGACAGAGCAGTATCACATGCTTCTGTGCTTTTATATACCTGACACCAGAAATTTCTGGTATTTCGGTTGTTATGCAGGTTTTCAATACTTACAGGCTCAAGAAGGAAATGATTCTGATCCGTTTTGCTGTCACCTCCCAGATTAGGGGTGATACTGGATTTCAGTCCTTTTTCTCCCGCCATAGGCAGATACAGACCGCTATAATTTTCCGGATCATGTATAATAAAGCTTCCGTTTTTATCCTGAAATTCTATATGTTTCATCAATGTTTCTCGCTTTCTGCCTGCGTCCACCCACCAGGCCTACTAAATTTTTACGACAGATACAATTCAACCTCAGTTTCAGCAGTCAGCTTATCCTGTGGGATATAATTATCTTTTAACTCTTCACCGTTTACAGTAAGTTTCTTAAATCCACTCTCTGCATGTCCCGGATTTTGCACTTTAATGTGCAGGTGACAGCCGCGGAAATCTTTTTCGACTTCAAATCCATCCCATTCCTTCGGTATGGACGGTGCGATACGAAGACCATAGAAATCAGGACGCATTCCAAGAATACCTTCCACACATCCTACCATAACAGTAGACGCAGTTCCAGTAAGCCAGTGTACATGAGAACGGCCAAAATTCGGACTTGCTTTCCCCTCTGTAAACTGACCATAGCAATATGGCTCAAGTCTGCGGATCTCCGCCTTATCATTCTGTGCAGCCGGAGCATTTTCCATAAAGTAGCCAAATGCTCTTTCTCCATGTCCCATTAATGCTTCTGCCAGAATGATCCATCCCTGTGACTGAGAAAAAATCCCTGCATTTTCTTTTGTTCCTGCATTATAAATTACAGCCAGTGCACCGTCAAAAGCATGTGCGTGGTATGGGGGATCCATGAGAATAGCACCATACTCTGTATTCAGTCTTTTATAAACCTGCTCAAGTGCCAGTTCTGACTGCTCCTTTGTTGCAAGCCCACTGATCACAGCCCAGCTCTGGGGATTCAGCCACATATTTGCTTCCGGATCTGTACGCTGTCCGATTATTTCTCCTGCTTCTGTAAAACCGCGGATAAACCGGTCTTCATTCCAGCAAAGCTTTTCAATCAGTTTCCCAAGCTCTTCCTGGCTTTTTTCCAGATATGAGATATATTCTTCATCTTTTTCGTAAGCCGCAAACTCCTTCAAAATGGTCATTGCATAATAAAACTGCAAAGCTACAAAAGTAGATTCTCCATCTTTTCCAAGCCTCAGGCAGTCGTTCCAATCTGCATAAAGTCCCGCCGGCATTCCATGTTTTCCAAGATGTTCCATCGAGAACTGGATCGCACGTTTCAGATGCTCATATACTGTTCCTTCATCTTTATTTGCAAATGGGATTACCTCATCAATAAAATCTACATTTCCTGTCTCTGACACATACTTATATACAGTTGGAAAAAGCCATAAAGCATCGTCAGCGCGATATGCCGGATGCCCTGTTTCCTGTACATAGGAAGCATCGTCTGGCGTATCCTCATGTCCTGGATTATGGGTGAATTTAACAAGAGGCAGACCACCACCATTATCTACCTGGGCAGACAACATGAAACGGATCTTATCCGCTGCCATTTCAGGTGCCAGATGGATCACGCCCTGAATATCCTGCACAGTGTCGCGGTATCCATATCCATTGCGCAGACCGCAGTAAGTAAAGGATGCTGCTCTGGACCAGATAAAAGTCATAAAACAGTTGTAAGCGTTCCATGTGTTGATCATGGTATTAAATTCATTACTTGGAGTTTTTATCTGAAAATGTGAAAGCTGTCCATGCCAGTAACTGATCAGTTCTTCCAGTTCCCTTTCGCAAACCTGCTGGCAATTTTGGTCATAACGCGCAACAATCGCTTCTGCCTCGTCATTCTTTTTCATACCTACAAGAAAAGCCATCTCTTTCTTTTCTCCCGGGGCAAGCTTTAACACTGCTGTCAATGCACCACAGCTGTTTTCATTATAATTTCCCTCACAATTAAGCTTGCCGTCAATTACTCCTACCGGGTTTCCATAACCGTGATATCTCCCCAGAAATGCTTCTTTTTCACCGCACCAGGAATCCACTGGCACGCCGGCCAGACCCAGGAACCGATTTGTCACATCTTTGTTATCTACCTTTTCCCCTTCATCAAGACGATCCAGATTTGCATGGATCATCTGGCGTACACGGTTTCCTCTGAAAACAGTTTTGGTAATATACTGGGAATACTGCAGATTTACCTGATCCTGCTCATAGTTGCTGTTGTTGGTAAATTCCGCATATCCGGTTACATTAATTTCTCTTTCCTTATCAGAACAGTTCTCCACACAAAGGCTCCACACCTCATAAGACTGTCCCAGGGGTACATAATACCTAACCTCAGAATGAATACCGCTGTAATCTGCCATCATCCTGGTATAAGCAGTACCGTGGTGACATTCACTTTTATATTTTTCAAGATCCTTTCCTACAGGCTGCCATGACGCTGACCAAAAATCTTTCGTTTCATTGTCCCTCAGATAAATATATCTTCCCGGCTCGTCAAACTGATTAAAAACATAACGTAAAATTCTTCCGTTAGCCCCAGACTTTACAAAGCTGTATCCGCCTGCATTATTGGACACAATGGCACCATACTCAGGATCTCCCAGATAGTTTACCCAAGGCGCTGGTGTATCTGGTCTGGTAATCACATATTCTCGTTTCTTATCATCAAAATATCCATATTTCATCCCTGCACACTCCTCCTGGTCTTTATATTGACCCGATTTTCCCATATGATATCTCATATGATAAAAAACATATACCAAAACTCACTATAAAATATCAAAATTATGACATGAAAAAAAGCACCCACCTCGCGGTGAGTGCTCTTCATTTTCATCTATTAAGCTAACTTGATCGGGTTGATCTTCACTCCAGGACCCATTGTCGGAGCAATAACAACGCTCTTTAAATACTGTCCTTTCAGTGTGCTAGGTCTAGCCTTTACAATAGCTCCAATCAGCGTCTGGAAGTTGTCGCTTAACTGCTCCTCAGTAAAGGAAGCTTTACCGATCGGCACATGGATAATGTTTGATTTGTCAAGACGATACTCAATCTTACCAGCTTTGATATCATTGATAGCCTTTGTAACATCCATAGTTACAGTACCAGCCTTCGGGTTAGGCATTAAACCTTTCGGTCCAAGTACACGACCAAGACGTCCAACAACACCCATCATATCTGGAGTTGCAACAACAACGTCGAAGTCAAGCCATCCTTCATTCTGGATCTTCGGAATAAGGTCCTCAGCGCCTACGAAATCAGCACCTGCAGCCTTAGCTTCCTCAGCTTTTGCATCCTTAGCGAATACAAGAACGCGAACAGTTTTACCTGTACCGTGTGGCAGAACTACTGCACCACGGATCTGCTGATCTGCATGACGTCCATCGCAGCCTGTGCGGATATGAACTTCGATAGTCTCGTCAAATTTGGCAACAGCAGCTTTTTTAACTAAGCTGATAGCTTCATTAGTATCGTATAATGTTGCGCGGTCAACTGCCTTAGCAGCCTCCACGTATTTCTTTCCTCGTTTCATTTCTATAACCTCCTGTGGTATTTGCGGGGAAAAGCCCTCCCACTTACTATTTGTGATTAATCAACTACTTCAATTCCCATACTTCTTGCAGTACCAGCAATCATGCTTGCTGCTGCTTCGATGGATGCTGCATTTAAGTCTTTCATCTTAAGCTGAGCGATCTCCTCAACCTGAGCTTTTGTAACTTTAGCAACTTTTGTTTTGTTCGGTACGCCGGAACCGGATTTGATATTTGCAGCTTTCTTAAGAAGAACTGCAGCCGGCGGAGTTTTGGTTATGAAGCTGAAACTTCTATCTGCATAAACAGTGATTACTACAGGAATGATCATACCATCCTGATCTGCTGTTCTCGCATTGAACTCTTTTGTAAACTGAACGATATTTACACCGTGCTGTCCAAGAGCCGGACCTACAGGTGGTGCTGGAGTTGCTTTACCAGCGGGAATCTGTAATTTGATATATCCTGTTACTTTCTTTGCCATTTTCGGCACCTCCTATGTGGTATTGGCGGGGGTATGTCCCTCCCACGATATTGTGTTACCTTTGTCTGTTACATTTTCTGAACTTCTGCGAAACTGATTACAACCGGTGTTTCGCGTCCAAACATCTCTACATTGATCGTTACAAGCTGCTTCTGCGGATTGATGGCAGTCACAACACCTGTAGTCTCTTTCCAGGCTCCGCCTGTTACAACAACGGTATCGCCCTCGACGAAATCAACGCGGACAGTCTCATCTTTGATGCCCAGCGGCTTCATTTCTTCTTCTGTGAGCGGTACAGGCTTGGATCCCGGACCAACAAACCCAGTCACTCCACGGGTATTCCGGACAACATACCAGGTATCGTCGTTCATGACCATGTTGATAAGAACATAGCTTGGGAACATTTTTCTCTGGACCTGCTTGGAAACACCATTACGCATCTCCACAACGTCTTCCAGAGGAACCCGTACTTCCAGAATCTGATCCTCAAGATGTCGGTTTTCAATTGTCTTCTCAATGTTGGCCTTTACCTTGTTCTCATAACCGGAATAGGTATGGACAACGTACCATTTTGCTTCTGACATACAATCACCTTTGTCCTTATTTGATTAAAAGATTAATGCATTCCAGAATGCCTGCATCCATCACACTGATGATCACACCGAGAATTACGGTTATGACAATAACAACAACTGACTGTTTCATCAGTGTATCGCGGTCTGTCCAGACAATTTTGTTGAACTCTGCCTTCAGCCCCTGGAACCAGGATTTCTTCGGCTCCTTAGCCTTGGCGGTCTTGCCTGCAGATTTTTCTTTTTCTTGCATAGCCTAACCTCACAATCTAAAGTGACTATTTTGTTTCCTTGTGCATTGTGTGTCTCTGGCAGAACTTACAATATTTCTTGGTTTCCATTCTCTCAGGATGGTTCTTTTTCTCCTTGGTCATATTGTAGTTACGCTGCTTGCACTCTGTACATGCTAATGTAATCCTAACGCGCACAACTTCCACCTCCAGTGTTTTCATTTGCATGGTCTTAAATCAGCCTTTTCGGTGTATCCGCCACCGTTTTTCGGCATAAAAAAAAGACCTAACTTCCATGTCGCTTGTACAGTTTACCACACAGCGGACATATCCGTCAAGTCTTTTGCATATAATTCTTAAGGATTTTTTGACTAAAAATAAGCTCCAATCCATGCTGGATAGCAGCAAAAGGCAGTAGTGTCACAGAAGCTCTGTAAAGCCCTTGGGCGGCAAAGAAAAATCACTTTCCATGCACACTGAGAAAATATAATTCTCAAATTCCATTGTCCTGAAAAAGCCTGGTCTTTTCGGTGATTTTCCCAGAACAAAGCCCTGATCTTTTCGAATGATCTCGAAAGAATCAAGCGGAAGGCTCATCCCCCTGCCTGTCATTTTCATATAACTTTCCTTTAAGGTCCAAAGTGTAAAAAAAGCTTTGCCCGGGTCAGAAGCAGCTTCTATATATTCCCGCTCTGTCGAATGGAAATAATGCTCCGCAATTTCCAGAGGCGCATTGACATTCCGCTCAATGTCGCATCCCACTTCACCATCCGACACTACTCCTACCACATATTCTCCAGCATGGGAGATATTAAAATGGAAATGGTCCGCCAAAGGCTTCCCATTTTCGGAATATTTCAGGCTGCTTTCGGAAAGTCCGTTCCCATTCAGGATCTTCCGGATCATAATTCCTGCTCCCAGACTCCTTTTGCGGTCATCCGGCTGAAGATACCGGATGACCTTCTTTCTTCTCTCTGGTCCAACTTGTTCCAAAAGGCTTTCATTCTGCAAGGGATCCTCAAGAGTATTGATATTGATTCTATATAATTTTATCATTTCTTACTATAAAAAGCACCGGGTAGCAACTGTAGATTCCCCAGGCCTGCTCCAGACAGGCTGCTGTTCACTTCGCTTACAGCAATACGCAGCAATCATGCAAAGCATGATTGCGCGCCGCAATTCTCGAGTTTTCTGTGAACTTTTTGTCCAAAAAGCACCTCGCGGAATGTTGCCTGTGACATGCAATGCGCTTCGCCATGCACGAATTCAGCCTTTATTTCTTCTCAATATTAATCTTCTGATCAAATCCGGTAAGGCTGAAAACATCGTACACTTCATCAGAAACATTTACAATCCTGAAGCCTTCCTTGCCTGCCATCTTCTTATAAGCGGCGATTACCAGACGAAGTCCGGCAGAAGAGATATATTCCAGGTTTGCAAAGTCAAATACCAGGCTGGTTGTACCAGGATCAAGTGCTGACAGCTCCTTTTCCAGCTGCGGTGCAGTCTGGGTGTCAAGCCATCCTGTGATCTCCATAGTTACCTTGCTGCCCTCTGTCTTACTTACAATTTCCATTACAATTTCCTCCTTTAAGTTACAGGAAACACGCTCAACGGGTTTCCGGGGTTATCACGCAGCAGGCCCAGGAGGGGACTTCCAACACGAGTCCCCACCCTGCCCACTGAGTAAACCAGTTACTGTCCAGCTGTATGTAAAACTTCATCTGTGGGCAGTAACTTTGTTCCATCATCAATCAAAAAATGCAAGTCTGTCAAGTGCCTCAATAGCGCTTTCCAGATATCTGTCATCTGTAACCGGCCATTTGTAATCCAGTCTGTAAAGAACCTGTGCTGTAAACCGGTTGCTGTAATCCAGGGTATAGATCTCATTTTCATTATGAGCCGTATACGCGATCAGTCCGGAAACAACATCCGAATCATCACTGTTCTTTGCAAATTCTTTTACTGCAGCCTCAAACTCTTCATCACTTACAATGTCAATGTCAAATCCATGGCTCCGCATTGCATAGATCAGATCCGCCATATAGATATGATGGCTGTTGCAGGCGTGGAATACGGTAAATCTCCGGTCTGTCTGCACCAGTTTCAACACTGCAAGTGCAGTAGAATCAATTGGTGAAAATTCTGTAACTTCGTGCATAGCCCCAATTGGGAATTTCCCAACAGCCTTATAGCCTCTCAGGCTTCGCAGGAATCCGTTTGTAATAAAGTTGATCTGGAATTCACCATCTGAATTTCGGCTCATGAGATTTCCTACACGGATAACCTTTCCGTCAAGCCCACTGGAAACAGCTTCCAGTACGGCTCTCTCTGCAAGGAATTTTGTGCGGATGTATTCATTTGTGATGTTCTGTCCAATATACAGATCGTTTTCATTAAAGACTCTGGACATTGGCGGAACACCATCGGAACCCTCTCCGGCAACAGAAACAGTAGAAATCTGGATCAGTCTGCGTCCACTATTTTTACAGAATTCAATCAGATTTTCCACTCCGTGTACATTGATCTTCTCCAGTACATCACCAGCTGCAAAATGCTTTACGCAGGCTGCGCAGTTAATAATGGTGTTAAATTTGTAATCTGCAAATTTCTCAACCTGTTCTTTCGAGGTAATATCGCCGTCCACACAGATAATACGCTCTCCAAACAGTTCCTGGCATGGATTATCGAAGTAATACATCAGCATATGCATCATTCGTTTCTCCATGGACTCATATTTACCCTTACGTACCAGACAGTAAACCTTACCGTCATAATTATCCAGGTAAGCCTTCAGAACATGAATTCCCAGGAAGCCGGTTGCACCTGTGATCATGATATCACCAATTTCTTCCTTTGTCACCTGGTTTACGTTTTCTTCCACATTTCCGCTGATCACGCTCTGGATCCGGTTATAATTGTAGCTGGAGAATTCATTCTCACTCTGCGGATTTTCAAATGCCTCACTGTTATCCACGATTGCAGAAAGCTCACGGATGGTCGGATATTTGAAAATGTCCGCATATACAATGGAAATATTCTTGGAAAGGCACATAACAGCAACTTTTGATGCAGTAAGTGAGGAGCCTCCAAGTTCGAAGAAGTTATCCTCAATTCCTACTTTTTCAATGCCAAGTGCTTTTTCAAATATCTCGCAAAGTTTAATCTGGACAGCAGTAACAGGCTCCACATAGGCTGTGCTTGCTGTGGTGGTTACTTCTGGTACCGGAAGTGCCTTTTTGTCGATCTTTCCGCCAGGAGTCACCGGCATTTTCTCAAGATGGACAAAGAAGGACGGCATCATGTAATCCGGAATCAGCGGGTTCAGGAACAGCTTCAGCTCATCTTCCGGAATGGTTTCACCAGTATAATAAGCTGTGATATATTTGTTTCCACCTTTTTCAATTACAATAACAGCCGCATTCTTCACCAGATCATGCTTCAGAAGGGCACCCTCGATCTCACCAAGCTCGATACGATATCCTCTGATTTTTACCTGAGAATCGATTCTTCCGATATATTCAATATTTCCGTCACCTTTCATGCGGACCATATCACCGGTTCTGTAAAGACGTTTGTCCTCTTCGCATACGGAGAACGGATTTTCCACAAATACGGAAGCCGTCTTCTCAGGAAGATTGTGATATCCTCTTGCGATCTGACGTCCGGCATGGCAAAGCTCACCAGACGCGCCCACTGGAAGCCGTTTCATATTTTCGTCCACAATATAGCTGCGGATATTCCGCTGTGACTTACCGATCGGGATGTTGTCGTACTGTTTGTCAACCCAGAACTCTGTGGAGGAAACAGTATTCTCCGTTGGACCGTAGCCATTGATCATCTGGTAAGTTCTATCCCGGTAATATTTGAACTTCTCACCACCCAGGGTGACAAATTTCAGGCTCGGAGCGTCGTCAAGAAGCTCTGCAACCAGCTCGCCCATCTGGGTTGGGAAGGTAGCTGTGGTAATTTTTTCTTCTTTTATGAATTTTCCAACAGCAACTGCATCTTTTCGTATGCTCTCTGGCAAAATGTACAGTACCGCACCTGCAGTAAGCGGAGCAAACAGGTCGATCACGGATGCATCGAAGCAGAAGCTTGCAAACTCTGCCACAATATCATCGGGTGTCAGTTTTCTTGTCATAAGGATATACTCGATCAGGTTCAGCAGGTTCCGCTGTTCAAGCATAACGCCTTTTGGTTTTCCGGTGGAACCGGAGGTGTAGATCATGTAAGCCAGGTTCTCTGGTTTCGGAGCTGTAAGCTCTACAGAAAGTGCAAAGTCTTTGGATTCTGCTGCCACGTCATCCAGGCTGATCACATTCTGGTCATAGAAGCCTACCAGACTGCGGTAACGGTCTATTACAAGCAGGTTTTCTGCCTCGGAATCCTTCAGCATGTACTCGATTCTGCTCTGCGGATATTCCGGATCCAGTGGAACATACGCGCCGCCGGCTTTCATAACACCGATATAAGCTACGGCATATTCCTTTGTTCTTCCGCACAAAATACCTGCAACCTTTTCCCTGCCAAAGCCATTTTCCGTAAGCTTCTGAGCAACATAATCAGACATATGATCCAGTTCTTTATAGGTAAGCTCGCCCATTCCATCTCTTACCGCCGGTCTGTCCGGATATTTAGCCACTGCTTCTTTAAACAGGTCTACAAAGGTCTTTCCGGCATGGGAAGGATCATCTTCCATTTTGGTCTCTTCCTCAAACATCAGTCTGATGTCTGCCGGCTCGTATTCTCTCAGGATTCCATCTGCCGTTGTTTCCAGGTTGTCTGCAAGGTATTTGATGGTTTCCTCGTTGTACATATCGCCTCTGTACTCAATCTCAAAGACAAACTTATTTCTCTCAATTGAAATACTGATGGAAACAGGTGCCTTTGCCGCATTCAGCTGAACAGGTTCTTCCTGCGCATATTCCCCGCCGATATTATCAAAGGCGAAGTTGTCGCCCTGATAGATCACCATGGCATCTGCCTTGATGTTGAACTCATGGCTGATCTGGGAGAACGGATAAATATCGTTGTTCATGGAATTAATCAACTGCTGCTGGACTTCATTCAGACAATCCTTAGTGCTTCCTGAGAAATCACAGTAAACAGGAAGTGTCTTTACCAGCATACCCACGGTATCGGAAAGTCTGGAATCGTTTCTGCCGTGGTAAATAGTGGTAAATACCGCATCCTTCCTGAAATTGTATTTTCCAAGAGTAATACCAAAGGCAGAGATAAAGAATACATTCTCTGTAATTCCATGCTTCTTACAGAATGCCTTCACCTCCTGTACGGAGAACTCACTGGTCTCACGATGATACATCTCTGCGGTTGGAGCTGCCCCGCTCTTGTCCGGATAGAAGTTGATGCTTCCGCCCGCATTTTCAAAAACGGATTTATAGTAGTTCTCTGCATTCTTATAAGCATCACTTGCCAGAGCATCCCTGTTATCAAGGGCCAGATCATAGGAAGTATACTCTTCCACTTCCAGCTTTTCTCCGCTGTAAGCCCTGTTAATGTCGTTCAGGATAATGCCAAGGGAGGTACCGTCTGCAACAATATGATGAATGTCAAGGAACAGATAATTTCCATCACAGGTTCTGTGAATTTCAAAGCGGAAAAGCTGTTCATTAAACAGCATGTACGGACGAACCAGAGTTTCCCGGTTCATTCCATTTATAATCTGCGTCTTATAGGTTAAAGCATCATCACGTTTCTGAAGGACTTCTCCCTCGTCGCTCATAAAGAGACGGGTTTTCAGGTAAGGATGAGCTGCAACGGTGCTGTCAATTGCTTCTGCCAGCTTATCCAGGTTAACCTTTTTGTCAAGCTTCAGAAGATATGGAATGTTATAAATGGTGGATCCCATATTGGCTGTACACTCGATGAAAATTCCCTCCTGGGTATTGGTGAGAGGATAATTTTCCTGGATTTCCCTCTTGGTTTCTTTTCCGGCAGTCTTCACAAAGCCCTCTAACATCTGAATGGTTGGGTGATCCTTGATGTCAGATGTTTTTATCACAATATCAAAAGCTTTAGAAATAAGGATATTCAGCTTAATAGCAGTGATAGAGGTCAGTCCTGCCTCGTAAATATCTGTGGTAATGCCGAATTCGGTATAGCCAAGAACCTCAGCAATACAGTCAAACAGCTTCTGCTGGGTCTCATTCTCCGGTTTCACGATCTCTTCCACTTTTCGCTCTGGCAGTGGAAGGGCTTTTTTGTTTACCTTCTGATTCTGGTTCAGCGGAATCTTGTCGATCTGCATGGTAACTGCCGGAACCATGTATGGAGGCTTGGTTTCTTTGATGAAATCATTTAACTTATTTATGTCAACCTGACCGTCAGATACTACATAAGCTGCAATATATTTTCCGCCGCCATTTGGATCGTCAAAAGCCACTACGGTTGCATCCTTTATGCCTTCGTATCTTCTTATGACCTCCTCAACCTCGGAAAGCTCAATTCGAAAGCCTCTGACCTTAACCTGGGAGTCTTTTCTTCCAATGATCTGGATATTTCCATCTGGAAGATATCTGGCAACATCACCGGAATGATACAGGACTTCATAGCCTTCTGCATCGTCATAAATATTTTTTGTATAAACTTCCGAAGTTTTCTCTGGTTTATTCAGATAGCCTCTGGAAACCTGCCATCCGGATATCATCAGTTCACCGCAAGCACCGTATGGAAGCAAATGGCCAAACTTATCGGCTATATAAAGCTTAAAGTTATCAAGTGCCTTTCCAATTGGAATGTTGGAGTAGTACTTATCTACTTCAAATATGGTTGTAAAAATTGTACACTCTGTAGGGCCATAAGCATTAAAGAATCTATAATCCTTCGGCGGCTCCATAGGAACAAGCTTCTCTCCGCCTATGGAAAGATATTGCAGGCTCTCGCAGCTCATTTCCATTGCAAACTGTCTTCCCACCTGTGTAGTCATAAAGGAATGGGTAACGCCATTCTCTTCAAAATAACGCTGAAGTGCAATGAAATCAAGACGGATTTCTTCCGGAATAATGTGAAGCTCTGCACCGTTTGCAATTGCACCGTAAATGTCCATCATGGAAGCATCAAAACCAAAGGACGCATAAGCTGCTATTTTGGAGCTGTGATCTACATGGTAATACTTTTTGTACCAGTGGCAGAATGCAGTGATATTTCCATATTCCAGCATACAGCCTTTGGGCACACCAGTGGAGCCGGAGGTGTACAGTAAAATAAACAGATCATGAAGCTCTGGCTTCTTAAGTTCCACATCACGGTCTTCCAGCTGCGGAATCTCATCTGTAAATAAAACAGGTCCCTGATAGCCGTCTACCAGTGGCAGAAGCTCTCTGTCTGCAATCAAAAGCTTCGCAGCAGAATCTTCCAGCATGTACATCAGACGGTCTTTCGGATATGTAGGATCAAGAGGCTGGTATGCTGCACCGGCTTTGATTACGCCCATTGGTGCGATGGCCATGTATTCGCAGCGGGGGATCAGAATGGAGACTACATCCTCCCTGCCGATTCCCTGGGATGCAATATATTTTCCAAGCCTGTCGCTGAGCTCGTCCAGTTCTTTATAGGTATATTTCCGGTCTTTAAATACCACTGCTGTGTGGTCCGGAATGGTCTCTGCCAGTTCATCGAACATGTCGGAAATGGTTTTGCTTCTGTCAAATTCGTTTTCTGTATGATTGAATTCTGCGATCTTGTTTACCCCACTCTGAGAGATCACAGAGATTTCAGAAACATATTTTGTTTTCAGCGCAGAACTCATGGCAGCTTCATAGGAATCCAGGATTCCGTCAATAAAGGCCTGGCTGTACATGTCGCTGCGGTATTCTGCAGTAAGCACATAAGTGTGGTTGTACTCTCTTACCTGGATCAGCAGAGGCATTTTAGCCATATCCAGGGAAAGGTCGTGACCTCTGGCAATGGTGTCTCCGATTGGATAATCGTCACTGAGCTCTGCCTGGTATGCAAATGTAAGATCCGAATTCAGCCCATATTTTGCACAGATATCGGAAAATGGGAAAATATCGTTTGCCATGGAGGACAGCATCTGCTCGGAAAGCTCTGCCATATACGCCTGCACAGTCGTCTTCGGGTCGAATTTGCAATAAACAGGAAGGGTTTTTACCAGCATGCAGACCGTGTTTTCAAGCCTGGAATCGTTTCGTCCATTATAAATCGTGGAAAACAGACTATCCTCTGCATTGGAGTATTTTGCCATAAGGATGCCGAACAGACCTGTAAATAAAATATTCGGGGTAACACCCAGCTTCTCGCAATAGGAAAGAATGGCCTCTTCTTTCAGACCCATGGTCTTCTCCAGATAACCTTTTTCAGGAGCTTTTCCATTCAGGTCTGGCATTGGGAGGGATTCCGTTTCAATTCCTTCAAAAATACTGTCATAATATTTCTCGGCTTTTTTGTATTTGCCCTCTTTCATCTGCTGTTCTTCGTCAAGAGCCGCATCAAATCCGGTATAGGACTCTTTTTCCAGTTTTTCACCCATATAGGCCTTATTGATATCCTCGAAAATGATATCATAAGAGTTGCCGTCAGCAATAATATGGTGGAAATCTGTAAAGAGGTATTTCTTATCTTCTGTCACATAAATTGCCACACGAAGGAGACGTCCTTTTTCCAGCTTAAACGGACGTACAAGGCTTTCCTTCTGGCTGGCAAATTTCTCATTTGTGGTCTCGATCACTTCCGGCGCAAATGTCTCATTTCCAGGGCGCTGTACCATCTCCCCATTATCGTCAAGATATACCTGTGTGAGCAGGTAGGAATGGGCACTTACCATTCTGGCAATTGCATCGGATAATTTCCGGGTATCCACTGCAGGATCCAGTTCAAAAAGGAAGGGGATATTGTATACGGTACTCTCAGGATTTTTGCTGCATTCTGCAAAAATACCCTTCTGGGAACCGGTAAGAGGATAAACCTCTCTCTTTTCGTAGGTTCTGAGTTTCGGCGCCAGCATGACATATTTTTCCAGCTTCTCCACGGTATTATTCTCGTGGATATCGCTTGTTTTTACGGTAACACCAAATTCCTCTGAGATCAGGACACAGAGCTTCATTGCACTGATGGAGGAAAGGCCGGCCTTATAAAAACTGGTGTCGATTCCGAAGAAGTCGTTTTCTACTACTTTTGCCACAATGTCAAAAATCTTCTTCTGCATTGGAGTTTCCGGCTCTTTCAGGTTTCTGGGCTGCGCCACCGGCTTGGGCAATGCTTTTTTGTCAATTTTGCCATTCTGTGTTAAAGGCATTTTTTCCAGCTGGATGAAAACATCCGGAACCATGTAATGAGCCAGGGATTCTGACGCATAAGCGGTAAGCGCTTCAACATTGATCTGGCGGTCTGCCATAAAGTAGCAGCAAAGATATTTATTATCCACCGGTACTGTAATACTGGTGATGATTCCTTCGAAGCTGTTAACAACCTCCTCGATCTCACCAAGCTCGATTCTGAGACCGCGAAGCTTGATCTGATTGTCAATTCTTCCGAAAAATTCGATCTCACCATCTGGAGTGATCTTTGCAAGATCTCCTGTTTTATAGGCTCTTTCGCCGTTGAGAGTGATGAAAACTTCTGCTGTTTTCTCCGGCAGATTGATATAGCCCCGACCTACACCAAGACCTGCAATTACAAGCTCTCCTGTCTCTCCGTCCGGAAGGATCCTGTTCTCTTTGTCAACCACGTACACCTGAACGTTGCCGTTTGGCTCTCCGATGGTAATATTTTTGCTGTCGGTGATCACCTTCATGGTACAGCTGATGGTGGTCTCGGTTGGTCCATAGCCGTTCATAATATAAGCATCCGGGTTTACTGCGTGGATCTTGTCAAAAAGTGCAGGCGGGAATGCTTCTGCTCCTACGTCAAATACCTTGATCTGGGCAGCTGCTTCCTGAAGCTGGGGCAGATCGATCATATTGGAAAGATAGGTAGGAGTTGTGGTCATAATATCCACTTTATTTTTTACAATTAAATCTCCAAGCATAATGGGATTCAGGATCTCTTCATCGCTTGCGATCACTGCGGTCATTCCATTGGTGAGAGGGAGAAATTCCTCAAGCACCGAAACATCAAATGTCATGGCTGCCATGGAAAGGGAAACGCTTCCCCTGCTTACATAGCCATAGGTTTCTGCATTCTTTGGATTGGGATTTACAAAATTGGCAAGGTTGATATGCTCGATCATAACACCTTTTGGTTTTCCAGTAGAACCGGAGGTGTAAATACAGTAGCAAAGATCATGTTCCTTAATCTGGGTATCCGGGTTCCCGGCATTTGAATTTTCCAGCAGTTCTTCAAGCAGAAGCACCGTACAGGAAAGCTTGGAAAACAGCTCCTGGCGCTCCTTCGCGATCTCCTTTGTGGTGATAATAAAGGGAACTCCTGCATCTTCAAAAATGAACTGCACACGGTCATCGGGATAATCCGGGGCTGCAACAGCAAATGCGCCACCAGCCTTCAAAATACCCTGACGGACTGCGTAAAAGTCACAACAGCGCTCCAGTACCACACCTACGATTTTTTCACAGCCAACGCCTTTTTCAATAAGAGAATTTGCAATTCTGTTTGCCCTTTCGTTCAGCTGTGCGTAGGTAAAGCTTTCCTTGCTGGAAGCTACAGCACATTTGTCAGGATGAAGCCGCACCTGCTCTTCAAACAACTTTGTCACAGGCTGAAATTCAAAAACAAAATTGCTCTTTTCGTTAATGTCAGACATTTCCTGCACCTCCTAAAATGATATTATAGTATTATTCATATCAATTGCGCGGATATAATCCATTGATTTTGAAATCTTTTTCACCAGCTCAATTCCATGGATATCAAACTCCTCATGGTCATAGCTGTATTCCAGCGGATTAAAATTCACTCCGTTGTCTCTTATCCTTAACTGGCAAATGTCATCCTCCAGGGAAAGGTTGATGTCGATCCAGTTGGAAGTTTTTCCACCAAATTTAATGATATTCACAGTCATTTCTTCTGCACACACGGCAGCAAGATTGGCTCTGTTTCCGGATACACCGTTTTCCTTGCAGAACTCCAGGATTTTTCTGTTAACTGCGCCTGCTTCTTCCATGGTGCTCTTGATGGAAAAATCAAGATTGGTTCCGGGATTTTGATCAGGAACAATATAAAAAGTAGAATTTTTGTGTTTGATCTTTCGGAAAATCCAGGCTGCGATCAGGGTTATGATCTCTGTGGCAACGAATGCAACACCAATTCCATTTGTACCGATTCCATCAATCTGTTTCCAGATAGAAATTCCTATGAATGTTGCAGGAAGAACTGCCACTGCATTTTCAAGGAAGGTAATAAAGCTTGCAATTGCAGTCTCTTCAATAGATTCATAATAGCTTACAGTAAATTTATTCCAGAGATAAGGCACTACACACAAAGCAAAAATACGCAGCGCATGAACCATCTCCCGTCCCAGCTCTCCGCCGCCTCCGAACATAATGGTGATCTGTTCTGTAAACAGCATAATCAGAACGAATATGACTGCCAGCACGATGTAGCTGTATTTCAGCATTTTTTTGCACAGGACACGGATTCCCACATAGTCTTTTTCTCCAAAAAGAATTCCTGCAACATTAGGAATTACGCCTATGATTCCGCCTGTAAGCATTTCCACGATCAGCAAAACATTGTCGCAGACCGTAAATACTGCCATTCCGTCTTCCCCGATCTGATTCATGATGATGGTGTTCAGGCCAAGGGCTTTTACAAAATTGGTTGCCATGAAAACAAGCATGGGCACACCTGTAACCACCGCTTCCTTCACGATTCCGAAATCCTTTGCATTCAGCCGCACGAAACTGATATTCCTCTTATCTGAGCGAATATAGAAAAGGAAAACCACCATGGCAAAAAGGAAGCCAAGTACCGTTGATAAGGATGCACCTGTGACTCCAAGTGGTGTAAATCTAAGAAATATGTAATCCAGCACAAGATTTATCACGTTGGCAGCGATCAGATAAACAGAAGCAAGCTCCGGATGGTTTTCCACCCCAAGGTAGTTTACCATCATCAGACCAATTCCGATTACCGGTGCACCTAACATGCTGATGCGGATATAGTCTCTTGTATAAGTTGTCAAAACTCCGTCTCCGGATACCAGAAATCTGGCAATAGGTCCTGCAGCAGGAAATGCAATAAGAGAAAACAGCAGTCCCACCACGAGTGTGACAATGAAAGTGGCTGAAAACAATCTCGAGGCCCCTTCTTTGTCACGTTTACCAAGCATATTCCCTGCGGCTATGGAACCTCCCACACCCAGACAGTAACCAGTAAGCTGAACTATCGTTTCAACCGGAAGACTCATTGTGACTGCGGACATTGCTTCTACACCAATTAAATTACTTACAAAGATGGTGTCCACAATGTTTCCAAGCTGAAGTGCCAGCGACATCATAATACCTGGAACGATATACTTGTTTAATTTCGCATTCAGCAATCTGTTATTTCTGTTTTCCACCATTCCATCCCCTTTCGAAATTTTGGAATATTTCTAAACAAAATCAGAATACTCCATATTTATATATAATTTAGCAAAAAATGAAATTTTTTTCAATAAAGCAACGAAAATAACGTCAAATTAAACAAAAATAACTTAAAAAAATACCGGTTTCCCAAAGATATCCATTTAATGGAATTCTTTGGAAAACCGGTAGTATCCTTCCTGATATGTAATTATTCAGCAGACTCCAGAACATGTTTAAAAAGGCTTTCTGCAAAATGTACGTCACAATTTGCAGAGCCTGCAGATTGCAGGAAATAAATTTTCAGACAAGCTCCAAAGCCCTGTGACAGGCTGCTTTATGCCCCTTTTCCACCTCCTGAAGTACAGGAGCTTCCTGCCTGCAGCGGTCTGTTGCATAGGGACAGCGGGTATGGAATTTACATCCAGACGGTGGATTGTAGGCACTTGGCACGTCACCTTCCAGAATGATACGCTGACGTTTCTTCTTCACATCCGGAAGCGGGATTGCAGAAAGAAGAGCTTTGGTATAGGGGTGCATCGGGTTGGAATAAAGCTGGGCTTTTTCTGCAACCTCAACCACACTTCCAAGATACATAACTGCGATTCTGTCACTGATATGGCGGACTACGCTCAGGTCATGGGAGATAAACAGGTAGGTCAGATTTTTCTTCTGCTGCATATTTCTCATAAGATTCAGCACCTGCGCACGGACAGATACGTCCAGTGCGGAAACCGCCTCGTCACAGACAACAAATTCCGGATTCAGGATCAGTGCCCTTGCAATTCCGATTCGCTGCCTCTGACCGCCTGAAAACTCGTGAGGAAAACGATTCAGATACTGTTTATCCAGTCCAACCTCCTGAAGGATCTCTTCCACCATTTCCCTGCGTTCTTCCTTAGTCCCCACTTTATACACCTCAAGAGGGGCACTGATCAGATCATAAACGGTCATTCTGGGATTCAGGGAGCTGTATGGATCCTGAAAAATGATCTGCAGCTTCCGGCGCATTTCCCACATTTTTTTCTTATCATAGGTAAGGATATCTTCCCCATTGTACATAACCTGGCCCTCTGTTGCCGGGATCAGGCGGAGAATAGTTCTTCCCAGAGTGGATTTTCCGCAGCCGGACTCTCCGACCAGGCCCAGTGTCTCACCCTTTCTCACAGAAAGACTTACATGGTCTACTGCTTTTACTACAGATGGATTACGGTTCAGAAGCCCTTTTTTTGCCGTAAAATATTTGGATAAATCCTTTGTTTCCAATAAGATTCCTGTGTTCTCACTCATTATTTCTCACCCTCGTATCTGAAGCAGCTTACCAGAGAATTTCCAGCATGGTAAACGCCTGGTTTTTCTTTCATGCAGCGGTCTTTTCCGTAAGGACATCGGGGAGCAAATCTGCAGCCTGCAGGCATGGCGTCCGGTGCCGGAACGGTGCCCTCAATGGTATTCAGCAGCTCTACATCCTCATCAAGGCGGGGAATAGAGTTCAAAAGTCCCTGTGTGTAAGGATGCTTCGGTCTTTCAAAAATATCCTCAATGCTGCCGTATTCTACTGCTTTTCCTGCATAAAGAACAAGCACATCGTCTGCGGTCTCTGCTACTACCCCCATATCATGGGTAATCAGCATAATGGCTGTTCCCATTTTTTCCCTGAGCTCACACATCAGCTCCAGGATCTGTGCCTGGATGGTTACGTCCAGGGCTGTGGTAGGCTCATCTGCAATAAGAAGTCTTGGCTCGCAGGATACTGCCATGGCGATCATCACTCGCTGGCGCATACCGCCAGAAAGCTGATGCGGATATTCCTTCATCCGCTTCTCCGGAGCAGCGATCCCAACTCTTTTCAGAACGTCCACAGCTCTTGTCCAGGCTTCTTTTTTACCGCAGTTCTGGTGGAGCATAATTGGTTCCATCAGCTGGGTTCCAATAGTCAGAGTCGGATTCAGGGCAGTCATTGGATCCTGAAAAATCATGGCAATATCATTTCCGCGGATCCTGCACATCTCTTTCTCCGGAAGCCCTATCAGTTCTTTTCCATCCAGTTTGATGCTGCCGCCGGAAATCCGGGCGTTGCTTCCAAGAAGCTGAAGGATAGACATGGATGTGACACTTTTTCCGCATCCGGACTCTCCTACAATTCCGAGGATCCTGCCTTTTTCTACAGAAAAGCTTACACCGTCAACGGCTGTGTTAATGCCTTTTTTTGTCTGAAACTGTACCTGTAAATTCTCTACTGAAAGTAAAGATGCCATAGCTGTACTCCTTTTTCTCTTAATTAACTCACTGTGATTCTTTCACAGCTCCTGAAATCCGCCAGACATGAGAGTCTTTTCTCTCATATTTGGCGGGTTCCAGGATCAAAAGCTTTATCCGCTTTTGTCCTGTTTCCCATTTTTATTACTCTTTATCCCACTCCCAGGAAGACCAGTTCAGACAATTAAAGTCTGCAACGTTCAGGTTCTTCATGCTCTTGTTGTAAGCGGTAAGAAGGTTCTTTGTATATAAGTAGCCCATAGCTGCTTTTTCTACAACCTTTTCCTGATACTCATCGAAGTATGGTTTTCTTGCTTCAAAAGTAAGCTCTGCGTTTCCTTTGTCGATCAGGTCAGAAAGCTCTGTATCCTGAAGCTGGCAGAAGTTGCAGGAGCTTTCCGGATAAATCATTTCACGGCTCTCACTTGGGTCAAGAGTTCCGCCGGAACCAATGATTCCAAGATCATGCTCGCCGTCAAGCATACGGCTCATCAGAGTTGCAAAGTCCATCTGCTCAATTTCTACATTTACACCGACATTTGCAAAATCCTGTACGATCAGGGCTGCACATCTCTCGGTAATGCTGCTTCCAGAGGAGATGAAAAATTTCAGTGTCTGTCCAGCCGGGAAGCCTGCTTCTGCAAGCATCTCTTTTGCTTTTTCAGGATCGTACTGAACCTGAACTTTGTCATTGTAGTATGGGCTTACCGGTGCGATCGGGGTCATGATCGGAGTTCCCTCTCCCATAAGAAGACCATTTACCAGTACGTCACGGTTGATTGCCATATTCAGTGCCTGGCGAACTTCCTGAGTAAGATATTCCTTCTGAGTATTGAAGATCAGAGTGGTATAGGAAGTGGTAGGAACAGACTCTGTTACCAGGTTATCCTGGGACTTGGCTGTTTCCCAGTCATCAGTCAGTACGGAACCGAATCCGATCAAATCAAGCTCGCCGTTCATAAGACCGGAAAGAACGTTTGCAGACGGTACTACACGGATGATCAGACGGTCAATATTTGGAGTTCCAAGATAGTAGTTTTCGTTCTTTGTGAACTCCATACGCTCACCATTGATCTCACTGTCATAGATGAATGGGCCGGAACCTACCGGATTTGCCCAAAGGTCAGGAGCATTGATCTCTTCTGCTGTTTTTCCTTCAAATATATGTTTCGGGATGATGAAAACAGTGTCGATATCCTGCAGGAATGTATCAGGATACATAGCCTCTTTTAATTTGAAGGTTACTTCATAATCGCTGTCTGCAGTTACTTCGATAGAATCCTCGGAAAGCTCTGCTCCGGAATCATCCACACCGGCAATGTACTCCAGGTGATAACGGCTCTTTGCCTCTACAGACGGATCAGAATACATCTGGTAGCTGAATACAACGTCCTCTGCTGTAACCGGCTCACCATCAGACCATACTGCGTCTTCATGAAGCTTAAAGGTAACTGCGTCACTGGCATCGTTTACAGTCCAGGACTCAGCAAGGCGTCCCTCAATGGAACCGTCTGCGTTTGTCTGTGTCAGGCGGTCATAAATCTGGTCACAGATAAAACGGGTGTAGTTGCTTGTGGTGTTCAGCGGCATCATGGTATCCCATGCCTGGTCCATAGCAGCTGTTACTACTTTTTCCTCTGCCTCAGCAGCAGCCGGAACAGCATAACCTGCTACCATGCTTCCTGCAAGCAGGAGCGCTGCAGCCTTTTTCATGTTGAATTTCATAGGTCTCCTCCTTTTTCTTTTGTCAGGGATGTTTTTTCTCTGACAGGTTTTGTGAAGCAAATCAGTCCGGGAAACTCCCGGAACCAATCTTATGTCAACGGACTGTCCGGTCTTGCATCAAGACCTTCATGATCCTGAGACATTACAGTTTGATTTTCGGATCCAGCGCATCGCGGATGCCGTCGCCCAGAAAATTAATACTTAACACCGTGATCAGAAGTGCAAGTCCCGGCGGAAGCCAGATCCACAGCTTCTGGGAAAGCACAGTAATGGACTGCGCATCGTAGAGCATATTTCCCCAGCTTGCTCCCGGCGGCTGTACACCCATGCCAAGGAAGCTTAAGGATGATTCGGAAAGGATGGCACTCGCCATCTGGAATGTGATTGCGATCAGGATCGGGGCAAAAGAGTTTGGAAGAACATACTTTGTCACGATCTTGAAATTGGAGGTACCAATTGCCCTTGCAGATTCTACATATTCTTTCTCGGATACGGAAAGTACATTTGCATAGATCAGTCTGGCAAACTGTGTCCAGCCGAGCACACCAATGACACAGGTTACAGACCAGACAGACGGTCCAAGAACTGCAACCAGTACCAGGATCAGCACAATTGATGGAAAAGACATAAAAATATCTGCAATTCGCATAATAACTGCTTCCGCCTTTCCTCTGGCATAACCAGCAACCAGGCCAAGAGGAACTCCGATTGCGCAGCTGATCAGTGTGGAAACAAAACCAACCAGCAGAGAGGTTCTTCCGCCATACATCAGACGGGCAAAAACATCACGCCCGATAGCATCAGTTCCAAGGATGTGCGCTCCTCCCGGAGCTGCAGAAAAGGCAGTGTAATCTGAAGTATAAGGATCCAGTTTCAGGATCATGGGAAGAAAAACCACCATCAGGATTTCCACGATCAGGACCACCAGACCTGCCATAGCCATTTTGTGTTCTTTCAGTTTATCAAGTACCTCGGAAAGATAGCTTACATTTTCGTTTTTCTGTTTTTTCATTTCTGTCTTCTATCCTCCCTTATTTATAGCTGATTCTCGGATCCAGAATTCCGTATGCAACATCAGTGAGAATATTCGCAATAAGAACCGCTGCCGCGATCATAACCGTGATTCCCATAATAACCGGGTAGTCTCGTCCGTTGATCGCTGTTACCATAAGAGAACCAATTCCCGGCCATCCGAAAACCTGCTCGGTTACAACTGCGCCGCCTACAATAGAAGGAATGGACATTCCCACAACTGTAACGACCGGTGTAAGGGCATTTTTCAAGGCGTGCTTCATGATCACTTTCCATTTGGTAAGACCTTTGGACTTGGCGGTACGAATGTAGTCGTCCTGCATAACTTCCAGCATACTGCTTCGCATGTGCCTTACCCATCCTCCGATCTGCTGAAAGGAAAGGACCAGACAAGGCAGGATCATGTGCTTCATCAGATCTCCGAATGTATGAGCTCCGCTTGAGCTGTACATTCCTCCTGATGGCAGAATGTTAAATACAATGGCGAACAGATAAATAAATACCAGTCCTACAAAGAAGTTCGGAGTCGCCATCATCAGCATAGACAGACCGCCGGAAAAGTAATCTCTTCCTGAATTCGGCCTGGAGGCAGCAAAGATTCCAAGAGGAATGGATACGATCAATGACAGTACAATGGAGCTTGCTGCCAGAATCGCAGTAGCCGGAAGACGCTCCAGTATCATCGCTGCCACCGGTCTCTGGGTGCTGTAGGAAAATCCCAGATTTCCCGTAAGCAATTGTTTCAGCCAGGTAAAATACTGAATGATCACCGGCTGATCCAGTCCAAGTGCCACTCTCTTACGTTCCAGCTCTGCCGGAGTAATTCCCGGATCTGCCAGAAGTGCATCCAGCGGTGAACCAGGCGCCATATTCAGAATAAAATAGGCCAATATGGTAATTCCGAAAAAAGTGGGAATGGCAATCAGTATTCTTTTTAATATGTATTTCCACTTCATAGTGTTTTCCCTTCATCTCCTTTTCCTAGAACCTGTTTGAAAAAGTATTTCCGCAAGCTCCCGCAAATTGTGGCGCACATCTTGCAGAAAGCCTTTTTCAACCACGCTCTACCATAATCCGGATAATCTCTTTATCCGTTTCGCACATACCTTCCTTCGCCAGCTGTCCCACGTTCCGGATGGTATTTTCCACACCGTGGGTAACGATTCCATCACCGCCGTAGAACTGCTGTCCCTGTATGTACATTTCATAGCCCATGATTCCGGCATCGACTGCTGCTGAAATCTTGGCTGCGCAGGAGGCTTTCGCTCCGTCACAGATGATTCCGGAAACAATTGCCAGGGAATTCACGATTGTATGTGCAATTACTTCATAATCGCCGCCGTAGAGATAAGCAATTCCCGCACCGCTTCCACAGCCTGCACTTACTGCACCGCAATAGGCAGAAAGAGTTCCGATTCCCGTCTTCAGATGAATGGTTACAAGATTGGAAAGCACCAGGGCGCGAAGCAATTTGTCATGGGAAACCTGCAGCTCTCTGGCAAATTCAATGACCGGAATGCTGGCAGTCATGCCCTGATTGCCGCTTCCGGAGTTGATCACCACAGGAAGCTCGCAGCCATTCATTCGGGCATCGGAACCGGCTGCTGCCTTGGCTCTGGCACGGATCTTAATATTGTCGCCGTAGGTGTGAAGAAGGACTTTTCCGATGTTCGCTCCATAGTTTCCACGAAGTCCCTCCTCAGAAATGGCTGTATTGTAACGGATCTGACGCTCCAGAACCTCCTTTACATCTTCTGTGTCCACAGTGTTGGCAAAGTCGATAATGTCTTCTATGTTTAATATGGAATGGTCGATCTTTTTCTCTTCCTTACCTGAACAGACATCTTTCTGGAAAACAGGCTGGCCGTTTTTCTCAATAAGGATGATATTGGTGTGAGTATCTACAATGCGGACACGGGCCGTTTCGGTACCTTTGGTTACGGTCAGATCGATTTCAAATACATGCCCGGTGGATGCCGGAGTGATCCTAGGTTTCACCTGATCCATGTAGGACTTGATTTCTTCCTTCTGACCGGATGTTACTCTTGCAATTACTTCAAGGAGCGCTTCCGCATCGCCTGCGATCACACCCGCGCACAGAGCAGCTGCAATTCCCCTCATGCCGCCAGTATTGGGAACGATGACGCTTTTTACATTTTTGATAATATTTCCACTTACTTTAATATCCAGCTGTTCCGGCAGATTACCTAAAGTTTTTCTCGCCACTGCGCCTGCATAGGCAATGGCAATGGGTTCGGTACATCCCATTGCAGGAACCAGTTCTTCCTCCAGGATTTTTACGTAAGCCTGGTATTTTTCATCACTTTTGTGCAATGTTTTCTCCTCGCTTTCGCCCAGCAATATGAATACTTTAGCACACTATCCTCTTAAAATCAATTAATTCCGGAAATTTGGCATTTAGGAAAATCCTGGATTATATTTGTGAATTTTGTTTTTGTTAATCACTTCACGAATATAATCCGGGTGCAGATTTTTTTATTTAAAATCAGATCACTGGATTCTTTTTAGAAATAGTCATATCCGCCATGAATGTCTACAACGCTTCCATTCATATAGCCATTTTTCAGGACTTCGTATGCCATGTCTGCCACTTCGGAGATCTCGCCAAAGCGGTGAAGCGCAATCTTACGGTTAATACGTTCATAACTTTCCGGGGTGCGGTTCTTATGCCAGCTGGTTTCAATGAATCCCGGGGCAATGGCATTGACCCGGATCTGTTTTGGTTCCAGTTCTTTTACCAGGGATTTGGTGAGGAAGTGGATGGCGGATTTGGTGACACCGTAAACCAGGGATGAGGAATAAGCCTGCTGTCCTGCGTAGGAGCCTGTAAAAAGAATGCTGCCGCCTTCGTTCATAATGGGGCGAAGTTCTTTCACCAGAAATACCGGGACAGACAGGTTGGTATTCACAATTTTGGTCCATTCGTCGAAGGTGTAGTCTTCATATTTCGCATAGGTGCTGATTCCTACATTGTTTACCAGCCAGTCTACATGGCTCACTTCTTCTTTGATCCGGGATACAAATTTCATCATTTCATCATAGGATGACATATCAGCCTGGAGTAACCGGATTTTTTTCTGATTTTCCTCTGTTTGTGCATGAAGAAATTCCTCCGCCTGCTCCGTGTTATGTCCATAGCTCACATATAAAATATCGTCTGACGCAGAATTTTCCAGAATTTTCTCCGCAATCCCTCTTCCAATTCCAGATGTACCACCGGTGATTATGGTTACTTTGCTCATGGGGTGTCCTCTTTTCTGTATATTTTATTGCTATTTAATGTGTTGGTCGTTATCCCGGACGCGATTTCACAATGTATATTCACCGCCGCGCGTCGCAACGTTCCGGCAAGCTAATGACTAACTACG